>ERZ835541.442-NODE-442-length-53081-cov-3.305209_pt1 | contig 53081 bp, 42 predicted proteins | sample MGYA00519945_ERZ835541 | MGnify/ENA primary metagenome ERZ835541 (study PRJEB31850, sample SAMEA3708780) | human gut metagenome | biome: human gut; feature: human-associated habitat; material: faeces | place: China | collected 2014 ...
CATAATTTGTGAAAGCGCCGGCTGACATCGTCAGCCGGCGCTTTTGGTTTTTGAAAATCAGTCAAACACAACGTCCAACGCTTTGCAGACGGCTGCGCAGCGCGGGCAAAGGTCGTGCTCGTCGGCCTGCGTGGAGTGCATCCAGCAGCGCGGGCATTTCTTGCCGGTGGCCTCGGTGACGGTGACGGTGAGGCCGGGGAAGTTCGTTCCCGCGCCCACGACCGCGCCCTCAGGCGCTTTCTCCTCGGTCACGGCAACATTGGAGACGATGAAAAGCTCGGCAAGGTTCATGCCGGAAATTGCCTTCACAGCCTCGGCGGCAGCAGCGTCAACAGCCGTCAGCGCCACGTGCGCCTCGAGAGATTTGCCGATGCGTTTGTCGGCTCTCGCGGTTTCGAGCACGCCGTTCACATCCGAGCGAACCTTGAACGCAGTCTCCCACTTGGCCATTTCGTCCTCGGAAAGCGCATATTCGGCATACGGCTTCGACATCTGGTTAAAGAGCACGTTTCTTGCGTCGTCCTCTGCGCGGTGCGGCATCTGAAGCCAGATCTCGTCGCACGTGAACGCGAGAATCGGCGCAAAGACTTTGGTCATGGCGTCGAGGATCATCCACAGCGCGCTCTGCGCAGACTTACGGACCGCAGAGTCCTTGCCGTCGCAGTAGAGATGATCCTTGATAATATCGAGATACAGGCTCGAGAGCGTCACGACGCAGAAATCGTTCACGGCGTGGGAGACGGTCAGGAACTCATAGTCCTGATAGGCAGCCTCGCACTTAACTAACAGTTCGTTGAGCTTTGTGATGGCCCAACGGTCGAGCTCCGACATGGCTTCCGGCGCAGTCAGGTTGTTGGGGTCGAAGTCCGTCAGGTTATCGAGGCAGAACTTCGCGGTGTTGCGGAACTTGAGGTAGTTCTGGCTGATCTGCTTGAAGATCGCGTCCGAGCATCTCACGTCCACATGGTAGTCGGCCGAGCCCGCCCACAGACGGCAGATATCTGCGCCGTACTTCTTGAACACGTCCGCCGGGTCCACGCCGTTGCCGAGCGACTTGTGCATGGCCTTGCCCTCGCCGTCGACTGTCCAGCCGTGGGTGACGCACTCTTTGAACGGAGCGCCCTTGCCCAGCGCGCCGACCGCTGTCAGAAGCGACGACTGGAACCAGCCGCGGTACTGATCGAGACCCTCGAGGTAGACCGTTGCCGGCCAGAAGCCCTGATCCTTCTGCATGGAGGCATAGTGGGTCGAACCGGAGTCAAACCAGCCGTCCAGCGTGTCAGTTTCCTTGTCAAAATGCTTGCCGCCGCAATGCGGGCAGGTGAATCCTTCGGGAACGAGCTCGTCGGCCTCTTTCTCGAACCAGACATTCGAGCCGAATTCGCCGAAGAGCTTCGAGATTTTTGCGATCGTTTCGTCCGTGCAGATGGGCTTGCCGCAGTCCTTGCAGTAGAACACGGGAATTGGCAGGCCCCAGCGGCGCTGACGGGAGATGCACCAGTCGTTGCGCTCGCGGATCATGGACTTCATGCGGTCAATGCCCCACGCGGGCAGCCAGCGCACATCGTCGCACGCGGCGCAGGCCTCGTCCTTGAAGGACTCTACCGAGCAGAACCACTGCGGGGTGGCGCGGAAGATGATGGGCTTTTTGCAGCGCCAGCAGTGGGGGTACGAGTGGACGATCTCCTCAGAGGCGAAGAGAACGCCCGATTCCTGCATGTCCTTGAGAATGACGGGGTTGGAGTCGTCGACGATCATGCCGGCGTATTTACCGGCGTAGTCGGTGTGGCGGCCCTGATCGTCGACAGGGACGACCATGTCCATACCGTAGCGCTTGCAGGTCTGATAGTCGTCCGCGCCGAAGCCGGGAGCCGTGTGGACGCAGCCCGTGCCGGAGTCCATCGTGACATAATCAGCCAGCACCAGACGGGAGGTCTTCGGGAGGAATGGGTGGCTTGCGAGCATGTTCTCATAGAAACTGCCGGGATGGGATTCGACGACGGTATAATGCTCGACCTTGCCGACGTTCATGACCTTCTCGCAGAGGGCTTCGGCCACGATATACAGTTCGCCGTTATCCTCATTTTTCACGACGACGTAGCTTTCCACCGGGTTGAGTGCAATCGCGAGGTTGCCGGGAAGCGTCCAGATCGTGGTCGTCCAGATGACGAAGTTGAGCTTTGATTTATCCAGGTGCGAGAGCTTTCCCAGATCGTCGTTCATCGGGAACTTGACGTATACGGTCGTGCAGGGGTCGTCCTGATATTCGATCTCAGCCTCGGCCAGCGCCGTCTCGTCGTGGTAGCACCAGTAGACGGGCTTAAGGCCCTTGTAGATGTAGCCCTTTTTGTACATCGCGCCAAAGACCTTGACCTCTTCTGCCTCAAAGCTCGGGGCCATGGTCTTATACGGATGCTCCCAGTCGGCGACAACGCCGAGGCGCTTGAAGCCTTCCATCTGGACATCGATATAGTGCTGCGCAAAATCGTGGCACGCGGAGCGGAACTCCGGGATGGGCATGGCCTTATGGTTCAGCTTGTTCTGCTTGATGATGGCCGATTCGATCGGCATACCGTGGTTATCCCAGCCGGGGATATAGGGCGTATAGTACCCGCGCATGGCCGCCGAGCGGTTGATGAAGTCCTTGATGCACTTGTTGAGCGCGTGGCCCATGTGCAGCGCGCCGTTGGAGAACGGAGGGCCGTCATGCAGCGAGAACAGGGGCTTGCCGCTGTTCTTCTTGAGAAGTTCGTTGTAAAGATCGAGCTCTTCCCAGTGCTTGAGCATATCGGGTTCGCGCATCGGAAGGCCGCCTCGCATCGGGAAGCCGGACTTCGTCATGTTTAACGTCTGTTTGTATTCCATCGTAACTCTATGCCTCCATGTGTAATCATGTTTTTGATAAAAGAACAACAAAAAATCGCTCTGAGTCAGACTCAGGGCGAAAAACCGCGGTACCACCTGAATTCCCGAAGAAGCTTCTTCGGACACTCTTCTCCTGTAACGGGAAGTCCCGTCCGCGCTTACTGAGAAGTTCTGTTCAGGCGGATGCTCCAAGGGGATATTCAAAGGTGCGTATTGCTCCCGGCTTACACCGACCGCCGGGTCTCTGCGCGCGCAGCGCCTTCTACTTGTCCTTATCAACGCAAAATATTCAGATACGGCTTTATCTTATCCACTTCGGCTGGATTTGTCAAGGGCAAATTGGACGTTTCGGCACAGTTTCCGGTAAAATTCCACAAAAACGGGGCTTGATTTTTTCCGCGCCATCCGGTAGAATACAGAGCGCAGCGCAGTTCTTCTCCGGCGGACGCGCGGCAAGCAAATAACAGACAGTTCGTAACCATCCTGTCTCTAAACAAAACTAGGGATTGCCGCACAGGAAACTGCTGCGGCGGATGGGCGTATTTTTTTACGCTCATTTTTTGTCCCCAAAGAAAGGGAAATTGCATCATGAAGAAAATCACATCACGCCAGATTGCCCTCAATGGTCTCGTTGCAGGGCTCTATGCCGCCGTCACGATCCTGACGGCCTCGTTCGCCTACGGAAACATCCAGTTCCGGATTGCCGAAGCCCTTTGCCCGCTCGTCGCGCTGGAACCCTCGCTCACGATCGGCCTCACGCTTGGCTGCCTGATCGCGAACCTGTTTTCGACCGTCTCCGCGCTCGATATCATCGTCGGCACGGCGGCGACGCTCCTTGCCTGCCTCCTTACGCGGTTCATCAAAAAAACGTGGGCGCTGCCGCTGCCGACGATCCTCTGCAATATGCTCATGGTCGGCGCGATGCTCTCGGCGGTCTTCATGCCCGCGAGCGAGTTCTGGAAGGGACTTGCGGTATTCGGCGCGGAGGTTGGCGCGGGAGAGGCCGTTGTCTTATACATCCTCGGCATTCCGCTCTATCAGTTCATTCGCAAAACGAAGCTTATCGACAAGCTTCTTGGCCGCGGATGATTGCAAAATCGGGCGGGGTATGATACGATAAACAGAACCAATCTGCAAGTTTTCTCAAGGAGGCCTCGCCTTTGTTTTACGCTCTTTTAACGATTTTTGCCGCCGCAGTTGCGGCCGTCGACCAATGGACGAAGGTCCTTGCGCAGCAATACCTGACCGGCACGACCGTGACGATCATTCCCGGCTGGCTCCAGCTGCACTATATCACGAACGACGGCATGGCGCTCTCGCTCTTTCGCGGCGGGCGGTGGATGTTTGTCGCGCTGACGGCGGTATATCTCGCGGTCGTGGTCTGGGCGATTGCCAAAAAGCACATCTATAAAAAGCCGGAGCTCTGGTGCCTGGCGGCCATCACGGGCGGCGCAATCGGAAACCTCATTGACCGCGTCCAGACGGGGCTTGTCATCGACATGATCTGCATTCCGTGGTTCTCGACGTTCAACGTCGCGGACATTTTCATTACCTTCGGCGCGATCATCCTCGTGCTCTATATTCTGATCAAGGACAAGGAGTTTTTGGAGGATAAGCCGAAAAAGGACAAGGAGCCCCGCGATGAGGCTTGAACTGGACCAAACCGGCGAGCGGCTGGACGCGGCGCTTGCGCGGCTCGTGCCGGAGCTCAGCCGGAGCCAGGCGCAGCGGCTTTTAGAGGAGGGGCTTGTGACGTTTGCGGGGAAGCCTCTTAAAAAGAACGAAAAGTCGCGCGCGGGTATGATTCTGGACATCACGCTTCCGGAAGCCGCTGAGACAGACTTGCAGGCGCAGGACATTCCGCTCGATATTCGCTATGAAGACAGCGACGTGATTGTCATCAACAAGCCCAAGGGTCTTGTCGTCCATCCCGCGCCGGGGCATCCGGACGGAACGGTCGTCAATGCACTTCTGCACCACTGCGGAGACAGTCTTTCCGGCATCGGCGGAGAAAAGCGCCCCGGCATTGTCCATCGGATCGACAAAGACACGTCAGGCCTCCTGATCGCGGCAAAAAACGACTTTGCGCACGCACATTTATCCGCGCAGCTCAAAGACCACTCGCTCGCGAGGACCTACGAGTGCATCGTCTGCGGCAATCTCAAGGAGGATTCCGGAACGATCGACGCGCCCATCGGGCGGCACCCGACGGACCGCAAGAAGATGGCCGTCACGGAAAAAAACAGCCGCAATGCCGTCACGCACTGGGAGGTCATCGCGCGCTACCGGGGATATACGCATGTGCGCTGCAAGTTAGAAACCGGGCGGACGCACCAGATCCGCGTGCACCTTGCCTGGCGCAACCACCCAATCGTGGGCGACACGGTGTACGGGCACAAAAAGCCGGAGCTTGGGTTAGACACCCAGTGCCTGCACGCCGCGGCTCTCGATTTTATCCACCCGCGCACGGGACAGCCTGTGCATGTCGAGTGCGAGCTGCCGGAGTATTTCAAAAAAGCGCTCTCGAAGCTCGAGCCGTTATAACGCAAAACGCCCCCTGTATGACCGCCAGACAGGGGGTGTTCTTTGTAATTACTAAAAATTTCCAATCTTTTCGTAGGGGCAGCCGCGTTTTCCGCCCAATGAGAATTCTGAATTCGCCAAGAATTTACACGTTTCAAGTTGATTTTTCCGCAAGCGGACAGAGTCGTCTGCCCCTACGAGCACAAAAAAGCTCCCACCTTCTGATGGAAGATGGGAGTTCGTTTTTTGATATTCAGGTTTCGCTTCTCGGCTGCACAAAGCCTTGTCCGCCAATCTCCATGTACCAGACCCGCTCTCCTGCCGAGAACACGTCGGTGAGGCAGTATTTTTCTGCGTCAAGCTCTTCGTCTCCGACCTTCACGCGCAGCGGGGACACGCTCGTAATCTCCGCCTGCTCACAGCTCACAGCCAGAATCATATCGAGCTGTGTATCGTTGTCGTGGTCGATGACCGTCAGCCGCACGCCGGAGCGCGTAAGAATTTCGCTTCCCGCCTCGTTGTAGTTAAGATAGTACTGCGCGTCGTCCGCGATGGTAAGCGCGCCGCCGGACAAAAGCTTCGAGAGCGCCTGCGCGTTTTCAAACGTGTAGTAGACCTCGCTCGTCACATAGCACGGAATGCCGACCACACGGCCGTCCTTCATATAGATATCCACCGTACGCCCAAGAAGGCTCAGGTCGGACGAAACGGCAAAGTCCTTGTGCCCCGCGAGCTTTGTCGTGCCCGCCGCGAGTTTGCCATCCGTGGTTGTAAGATCAGCGTACTCGTTGCCGGTCAGAACCGCCGTGTACCGCGTCAGATCGTACCGCACCTCGAGATACGAGCGCGGGTTCATCAGATCGTCGAGCACATATCGGTCAAGCCCCTGCGCGTCTGGGTCTGCGATCGCGGGGCAGCGCATCGCGTTATAGATGAGCAGACACGCATTATCGCGCGTGACCGGTTGGCTGACCTGCGCCGTGAGCCCATAGTAAATGCCAAACGACTGCGCGTCGGCGTTCACCCGCTCAGCCCAGCCCGCGCCGGAATAGGTTTCCGGGTCCTGCCCCAGAATGACCAGCAGCATCTTGGCCAGCTCCTGCGCCGTCACATTATCCTTCGGCCGGAAGCTTCCGAGGCCGTCGCCTCCGATAATGCCCTCGCCCGCGCAGTAGCCGATGTAGGTCAGCGCCCACGAGTTCTGCGCATCATAGAAATACACATCCGCCGGAGCCTGCGGATTTTCGGTGCACAAAATGGCGATCAGCTTCGCCACCTCTTCGCGCGTAATATAGCTTGCCGGGCGGAACGACCCGTCCGAATAGCCTGAAATCAGCCCCAGATCGACCAGCATCTGCACCGCGCCAACGTTGCGGATTTCTCCCCGGTCGGAAAACTCCGCGCCGTCGCTCGCTCCTACCGGCAGCGCCAAGCAGAGCAGCAGACACACGCACAATACCAGGCAAGCGGTTCTTCTTTTCATACGCCGCCTCCTTTGATGATTCTGATTCCAGTATAAACGCCCCGCGCGATCTTTGCAAGGGCGCTTTCCCATCTGTAATGTAACTGTAACCTTTCCGCGCCGTAACCCGTCGTTTATCCACAGTTTTGTGGAAAATTCATCCGTTTATCCGCAAAATGCAGACCAGAGAAATGAACGCTCCGTCCTGCATTTGTGCGTTTGTTTTACTTTACGGTAATGAGCGTATACTCGTCCGTGCCGAGCCCAATTTTCTTGCCGTGCTCGATGGCCGCCTGCCAGCAGGTGTCCGGGTGCGCAGCATGCAGATGGTCGTGGTCGTGCGGGTCGCCGCGCTCAGCCAAGGCGCTCCCCGGCAGGATCGGCTGACGATTCACCGCCTCGATGCACGCAAGATCGAGCGCAACGGGGTCAAACGAGGCGAACATGCCCACATCCGGCACCATCGGCACGTCATTCTCCTCATGGCAGTCACAGTCCGGGGAGATATCGCGCGCGATGGAGATATGGAAGCTGGGTCTTCCGTCGACAACTGCCTTTGCGTATTCTGCGATCTTGTAGTTGAGCACCTCAACGGCCTGATCGTAATCCGGCGTGATCGCGTCCTTGGGACAGACGGCGATGCACCGCCCGCAGCCGACGCACTTGTCGTGGTCAATCCGGCACTTTTTGTCCGTGATGATGGGCGCGCTGTGGGCACAGATCTTCGCGCACTTGCCGCAGCCGACGCAGAGGTCTGTTTCCACAGAGGGCTTGCCCTGTGCGTGCATTTCCATCTTGCCCGCGCGCGAGCCGCCGCCCATGCCGAGGTTCTTGAGCGTGCCGCCGAAGCCCGCCTGCTCGTGGCCCTTGAAGTGCGTCAGTGAAATGATGATATCCGCGTCCATGAGCGCCCGGCCGATTTTCGCATTTTTCACATACTCGCCGCCCACAACCGGAACCTCCACATCGTCACCGCCGCGAAGGCCGTCCGCGATGATCACATGGCAGCCCGTCGAGAACGGGGAAAAGCCGTTGATATACGCCGCGTCCATGTGTTCGATCGCGTTTTTCCGGCTGCCGACATAGAGTGTGTTGCAGTCGGTCAGAAACGGCCGTCCGCCTCTGGCCTTAATAAAGTCCGCCACGGTCTTCGCGTAATTCGGGCGCAGATACGCAAGGTTTCCAAGCTCACCGAAGTGCAGCTTGATGGCGACGATTTTTCCCTCAAAATCGATATTCCCCATTCCGGCGGCAGTCAACAGCTTCTCCAGCTTCTGCTGCTGGTTCAGACCCGGATGACAGCGGAAATCGGTAAAGTATACCTTTGCCTGTTCCATGAGAGTTCCCCCTTGTCATTTGTAATCATCCAGAAGTATACCTGTTTTTTGGAATTTGTCAATCCGTTGCCCTTCCAGCCGGAATTGCGCATTCAGTAACGAAAAATTTGCCGCAAACGGCCGCATGAAGTTCCAGTACCCGAGACCCCCGAGCCCATATTGTCTCACAAGCGCAAATTTCGCAAGGCTCGAGCGCACGTCCTCGAACCATACCTCGTGTACCGCGCCGTCCATTCCCGTGTACGAGAACCACGGCGTCTGTGCCGGCTCGTCAAAGAAAATCTCGCTCCCCGTGTCAAACGCCAGCTGCGCCGCCGCCTCGTTTCCAAGCGTCGCTGCCCGTGTCAGCCCCGCCTCATACGGAAGCGTCCAGTCGTACGCGTAGTTGGGAAATCCCAGAAGAAGCTTCCCAGCCTCGATGCGCGACACCGCGTATTGTACCACCCGCTCCACCGCGTTCAGCGGCGCCACCGCCATCGGCGGCCCGTACGTAAAGCCCCATTCGTACGTCATAAGTAAAATTTTATCAGCCGTCTGCCCGATGGCGGCGTAGTCGTGTCCCTCGTAGAGTACGCCCGGCTGGTCGTCGGACGTTTTGGGCGCAAGCGCCGCCATGAGATAGCCGCCCGCCGCGTGGACAGCTTCCCGAAGCTCGCGCAGAAACGCCGCGTAGCTCGCAGCCAGCGCCCGCCCCAGATACTCAAAGTCCACATCCACGCCCGCAAAGCCCTTTTCCCGCATCACGCGGACCGTGTTCTGAATCAGAGCCCCGCGCGCCGCGTCATCGCCAAGCACTGCGCCCGCCCGCTGGGCAGAAAAGCTTCCCTGCTCTGTGAGCGTCGACAGATGCAAAAGCGTTTTCGCGCCAAATTCCTTCGCCAGCGCCAGAAGCCCCTCGTCGTCCGGCTCCACCAGCTCGCCTGCTTCCGTAAACCCATACGTAAACGGAACAAGCGTATCGGCGTAGGGAAGAATCCCGCGCAGCGTCCGTTCGTTCGCCCAAGGGTACGCATAACCTAGAAGCGTCGTTTTTTCCGTTGGACGGTCTTCCATGCTCGTCACCAGCACCTGCCCCGGATACAGCCGCTCCTGCCCCGATAATCCCGGGTTCAGCCGGTAAAGTCCGTTCTGCGTGAGCGAGAATTTCTGCGCAATGGAAAACACCGTGTCCCCCGGCTGCACCGTGTAAAGCGATTCCGGCCTTAAAATCAAAATGGCCTGCCCCACAGCCAGCCGGTACGGCTCCGTAAGCCCATTGAACCGCGCGAGAAGCCCCGGCAAAACGCCGTATTCCCGGCCAATCGACCACAGCGTCTGCCCCGGCCTTACCACATGAATCTGCATACAATCACCTCACAAGATCTTATGCCTCCCGCGCCTGAAAACATACGCTGCCCTTGCAGGCTTTTCTTTTTCGCGCTATACTGTAAAAAACAAATCTGGTTTCCCGGGAGGTGTCCCATGCAGCTGCAATTGCCGCAGCTCTGGCTGTTTGATCTGCGCCCGCTTATGCAGGATGAGCGGTGGCGCGCGTTTTTGCCCGAGCTTCCCATTGAGCGCCAAGCGCGCGCACTTTCCTGCCGCCGGGAAGAGGACGCAGCAAGAATCACCGGCGCGGGCTTTTTGCTTCAGCAGGCGCTTTTGTCTCTCAATATTCCCGTATCCGAGCAGATTTTCCGGAAAAACGACTGGGGAAAGCCGTATCTTGTCTCCCGTGCCGTCGAATTTTCTCTGACCCACGCAGCATATTACGCTGCCTGCGCGCTGGATTCCTCATCCGTCGGGCTCGATCTGGAAGTGCCGCGCGTGACCATGCCGGTTGCCAGACGATGCTTTCATCCGGGCGAGGTCGCGTTTTTGGAAACGCTTTCCGAACCGGAGCAGCCCGACGCGCTGCTTCGCCTCTGGACCATCAAAGAGGCCTACACCAAGCAGCTTGGCCGCGGCCTTCACATTCCGCTCGATTCTTTCTATGCAGACCTGCATGAAAGCGAGGCAAACTTGTATCAGGACAGCCGCCCCATTCCCGTCCGCCTGCACGAATATCCATTAAACGGCCTCCGCCTGTGCCTCTGTTCCAATTCAGAACGCCCGGAGATCACACAATTTATCCCCAACCTATAAAAACTACCGCAAGTACCTGAATCAGCACCTGCGGCAGTTTTTTTGCATTTTTCCGGGAAGCTCGTAGGGGACGATGCCCACATCGTCCCGGCGGATGAGACCATTTTAACGAAAATTTTTGGCGAATTCGAAATTGCCCAATGGGTCGATGTGGGCATCGACCCCTACGCATTTGGGTAAATTCCTTGCTGCACCCGTTTTAGATTCTCGCCGTATTACACGTCAGATACACAACCTGACGCTGCTTTGCAAGCTCCCGGAGCATCGAAAGCGCCCGGCAAGTTGCCTCGTCGTCAAGATTCACGAACGGGTCGTCAAGCAGCAAAAACGGCTGTTCCTTCCGGAAAAGCGCGTCCACCAGCGCCAGCCGCATGCACAGCATCACGCCGTCAACCGTTCCCGCGCTGAAGCTTGCCGCATCGCGTGCCGCGCCCTGTTCGTCGATGAAAAGATGAAGCTCCCGGTCCAGCATCACGTGCCCGATTTTCTCTCCGAGAAGCGCATCCGCATACCGCACAAACCCCTGCTCCACACGGCCGACATAGCTGTTTGCAAGCGTATCCTTCGCCCGCGTGAGATAGTCCATTGTAAGATCGGCCAGCTCGCACTGCTTCTGAAGCGCTTTTCGCGTCTCGTCCAGCTCTGCCAGCTCATCCTCCAGCGCAGGAAGCTTCTCAATCTCGCGCCGCAAGCTGTCGCGTCTCTGCCGGAGCTGCCGGAGCGCATCTTCCTGCGCGGCCAGCTCCAGCTGCGTCTGCGTCTCTTTTTCCTGCAGCGCAGCCATACTTAAGGTTTGCTCCTGCGAGTCGTCTGCGGCGATCTCCGCGTTTTCCTGCAAATAGTCCGCCAGTCGCGCGCGTTCCGTCTCAAATGCCGTCATAGCCGCCGCAAACGCACGGGAATCGTCTTCCGCCTGTGCAAGCAGCTGCTCTTCTGATTTCCCGGATAACCGGTACGTTTCAAAAAACGCCGCAAGCTCATCCGTATCCGCCTGCGCCTGCCGTGCCGCATCCTGCCGCTCTGCTTCGAGTCTCTCGGCGTGTTCCTGCACCCGTTCATACTGCGAAGCGCGTTCGCGCAGCGCCCGGATTGCTTGCGAGAGCGTTTGTTCCGAATCTGCAAGACCGTAACGGGATAAAATCGCGCGGATCTCCGCCGTCAATGCATCGATTTGCACCTGCTGCTCCTGCCGCTCCTTTGCCAGACGGCTTTCCTTTTCACGCAGGCGAAGATATGCGTCTTTGTCCAGCCGCAGCTGCACCAGCTGCTCATCTGGCCGGGAAGCGTCCGGGCAGAATTGCATCAGAAACGCTGTCACACCGGCCTGCAATTGCTCGATCTGCTGCATCTCTTCATCCGCACCGTCTTCCGCTTGCAAAGGCTTCTTCCAAAGAAGCGCCGCGGCGAGGCTGAGCGCCCCCAGTACAACCGCCGCAATCCCAAGAGAGAGCTTTTCCGCAACCAAGCAGCCGATTCCTGCCAGCAAAAGCAGCGCACCCAGCGCCAGAATCGCGATTTTCGCGGAGCCGGGTCGCTTTTTCTCGTTTTTCTGCGCCTGCTTTGCGTCTCGAACGGCGCACAGCTCCGCAATCCGGCGGCAGTCCTGCTGCTTTTCCGATATTTCCGCATCGTCCGGTAATCCAGTATGGAATATTTTAGTATATCTTTTCAGCTGCTCTGCTTCGTCGTCCGGCATTGCCGCGCGGTTTCCGATCGATAGAGCCGCAAGCTCCCGCTGTCCGTTCTCCAGCCGCTCCAGATCATCCGCAACCCGCGCCCGGTCAGAAAAGAGCGACGTGCCCTCTTCGATGACCTGCCGTTCCTCCTCCGAAACTGCAAGCGTCTGCCGCCTCTTTTCCAGCTGCCGCCGAGAAATGATATTCTCCCTCTGGCGCCGGATTTCCTCCGCCGCAGGAAGCCCGTCCGGATATTTTTCGCGCAAAGCCCGCAGCATCTCATCCTGCTTTTCCGCCTGCGCGCGAAGCTCTTCCAGCTGCTTTTGCTTGAGCTGCCGCTCCCGCTGTCCCGCGGCCTTTTGGATATCCGCCCGCACGAGCGCGAGCTCCGCTGTCTTTTCCGCCTGCTGCGCGTTCTGCGCGTCGATCTCCCGTAAAACTGATTCTAATTCCGGCCGTTTTCCTTCCGCGCGGAACCGCTCGTCCTCCAGCGCGCGAAGCTCCTCCGCCAGCCGGTCAATTTCGCCGTTTGACCCGCGATAGGCCTTGCGTTCGCTCCGGTAAGCGCGCAGCGCAGCCATGGCGGTATCGAAATTGTTCATGTCATTCGTGTCGTCCACAAGATTTGTCAGCTTGGCCCGTATGGAGCTCGTCGCCTCCAACTCCCGCGCGGCCAGCTGCGGAACGAACGTGCTGCGCGCGAACGACTCCGCATCCAGCCCGAAGAGCTCTTCTCCGAGCTTTTCCGAAAACGCGGTTTCCTTCGTCCGGTTCGTCAGATCATAAATCTCAAATGAATCCTTCGCTGCCGTCTTTCCAAAGTACCGTGTCACGCGGTAGCTGGTTCCCTGATTGGAAAACTCCAGAAATCCGCCGTATTTTCCGCCCTGCCAGGGCTCGTACCGCTTGCGCTCGTTATTGGCCGCGGTTCTTGCCCCCGTGCGCGGCAGACCATAGAACATCGCCTTCAAAAATGCCGCCAGCGTGCTTTTTCCAAAGCCGTTTTCCCGGCAGATGACCGTAAGGCCGCTTTCAAATTCATAGTCGAACCCGGACAGCACGCCGAAATTTTCTATATGACACCGCAGAAGCCTCATAATGAAATCTCCTCTCCCGCCAGCGCCAGCACGCCCGCGCGAATGACCGCCGCCTTCTCGTGCTCGGAAAGCTCGCTCGCAAGCACCTGCCGGATAAACTCTCCCTTGAGCGATACGTCGTTTCGGTATCGCTCAGGCTCGACAGCCAGTCTCGTCTCATCTTTCACCTTGGCAAAGAAAAAGCTTCCTGCAAGCTGATTTTGCAGATACGAAACAGAAAGATCCGCCTCCGGCGGTATTTCGCCCATGAGCAGAAATTCTACCATATCGTCCGGCGAGATTCCCTGCGCCGCCTTCTGGATGCGCGCGGCAATCTCCGCACTGCGCACACACCCCGCCACATCCGTCTCCACCCGATGCAGCGTCCGGCAGGAAAACGGGACAAATTCCGGGGTAACGCGCCCGCGCTCGATGGTTAAAAGCACAAAGCCCTTCTCCCCGCACTCGTCAAATCCGCGCCCCTCAAGGCATCCGCTGTAGCAAAAAACGCCCGTTTCATCGAGCTTTTGCAGGCTATATGTGTGGAGGTGCCCCAGCGCAAGATAATCAATGCCCCGGTTCTGCAAAAGCTTCAAATTGATCTGATCCTTGCCGCAGCTTGTGCCGGCTTGTCCATGGAGCGTCACAAGGTTCACACAGCCATCCACATGCGGCAATCTCTCGTAAATTTCTTCTCTGTCCTCACTGAGTACCACACCCGAAACGGCCGCGTCCTCATAGCAGTAAGTTCTCCAGCTGTCTCCGAACAGCTTCAGATTTTCCGGAAGTTCCCGGTCACAAAATGCGCCTGCCGCCTCGTCATGGTTCCCGGGCAGATACAGATAGTCGACCTCCGGCGTTTTTTGCATCGCGTCCAGAACCGCATCTACCGTCCGCTCCCGCACACGGTCTCCATCAAAGAGGTCTCCTGCAATGATGACCGCCCGCACGCCGTTTTCCCGCGCATACTGTGTCATGCGCACAAAAGAGCGCAGCACTTCCGCGCTCCGTGTTGCCGCCTGCCGCGCCGTCATATGCGTCTGCATGGGGCTGTCTAAGTGAATATCTGCGCAATGGATCAGTTTCATACCCATTCCCTCAGTTTCCGTTTTCATAAAACAGATGCAGCGTTTTCGCTTCCTGCACTGACGCTGCTTCCTCGCCCATTTGCAGATGCTCCTGCCGCGGCGTGAGCGCCAGATGAATTTGCCAGCCGCTGATTTCTCCCGCGCCGTTTGCGCGATAGGTCAGCGTATCCTCGTAATCCTCCGGCGCTCCTTCCTCCGTCAGCGAAACGTAGAAGCCTTCCGCGTCCGGAAAACGCGCGCGAATCTCCGCCTGCGGCAAATACTTCAGCGCATCCAGATAGTCTGCCAGCTGGTACTGCGTCTGCTGCTGCGTCCATTCACTGCGCTGCGTCACGAAAAATTTGCCTGAATCCGAGAAGATCCGCAGCTGCGCGCTGTAGGTTGTCTTGCCGTCCGGATAGAAAAAGCGGACTGCGCCGCCGTCCGTCAAATCAAAATCCGCCGTCAGCTGCAAGTCAAAATTATCACCGTTCACATAAAAGGCCGTATTCTTCCCGCACCTCTGCGCCTTTCGGATATGGGTCAAAATTTGCTCCGTGTCCAGCTGCGATACATTTTTCCCGGCCATGGGAAATTCCTGCTCCGCCTTCCGGGCCGATTGCAAAACCGTCGCCGCCAGCGCGCAGACAGCCGCCAGAAAAATGATCCACGCAACCGGCAGCTTTGTTTTCTTCATTGCCTCCTACCTCATTTCTCCGCAATCCGCGTTTTCCTGTCCGTCCCCCGTCTTTTCCAGCAGCGCCACCGTCTCCACATGTGCGCAGCGTGGGAACAGATCGAAGCAGTGCGCTTTTTTTGCTTCATATCCCTTCTCCCGTAGTCTTGCGATATCGCGCGCGAGCGTCGCGGGGTCGCACGAAACATAGACGATCCTCTCAGGACTCATCTGCGCCATCGCCTCGATCACGTCCTCGCTCACGCCCTTTCTCGGGGGGTCGACGACGATCACATCCGGTTTGACGCCGTCCCGCGCGAACTGAATGGCGGCCTGTCCCGCGTCGGCGCAGAAAAATTTAGCGTTTACAATTCCATTTTTCCGGGCATTCTCCTTTGCGTCGTGAATCGCCGCATCCACAATTTCCACGCCGTAGACCGTCTTCACGTGCCGCGCAAGACAGAGCGTAATCGTTCCGCTGCCGCAGTATAGATCCAGCGCCGTCTCTTCTCCCGTAAACCTGGCAAACTCGATGGCCTTTTCGTAGAGCCGTTCGGCCTGGTCGTGGTTCACCTGATAAAAGGCCGCGGGCGAGAGCCGGAACGTGAGCCCCAGAAGCATATCCTCTAAGTATCCTTCTCCATAGAGCGTCTCGAACCGCTCGCCCAAAATGACGTTGCTCTTTTTTGTATTGTAGTTAACGACGATTCCCGTTACGTTCGCGTCCGCCGCTAAAATTTCCCGCACCAGTGCCTTCTTTTTAGGCAGCGCCTCGCAGTTTGCGACAGTGCAGACCAGCGTCTGCCCAGATTTTGCGCCGTACCGCAGATAAATATGCCGGACAAGGCCTGTATGCGTCCGCTCGTCGTAGGCCGGAACGTTTTCCTTCTCCATCCAAGAAAGCACCGCCGCACGGATGGTTTTCGCAACCCCCGGCTGAATCTTGCAGTCCGTGATTGGAATTACCGTATGTGACCCGGCCTTATAAAAGCCGGCTACTGCTTTTCCGTTTTGCACTTGCACTGGGAACTGCACCTTATTTCGGTAACCGTAAATACTCTCACTGCCCGTGATTTGCAAGTCTGGAAAATCAATGCCTCCAATGCGCGATAGCGCGTCCTGCACGCGCCGTCTTTTCTGCTCCAGCTCACAAGCGTAGTCCATGTGCCAGAACACGCACCCACCGCAGTGCCCGAAGCTTTCGCATTCCGGTGTTACCCGGTGCTCGGACGTTTTTTCCACTCGCACCAGAGAGCCATAGGCGCATGTTCTTCCTACGTGGTCAATTTTGATTTTGCACCTCTCACCCGGAATCACGCCCGGCACAAATACAACCTGTCCGTCCACCCGCGCCACACCCTCACCCTCGGCGGTGAGGCCCGTAATTTCTACACTGTACGTTTCGTTTTTCTGCATCTGTTTTTCTCCATGTTTCACGTGAAACATTTCACGCGTCCAATCGCTCGCCATTCGACGTATCAAACCGGTAAACATTTTCATGCGTGATTTTCCCGTCGTCATCCGCGTACCGTTCCGTCACCGTATAAGTTACCGACAAAATTCCGTTTTCGAGACTAGCAGTATAGTTGCCCTCTAGAAAACCAATCGTATGACGCGCCTGCGCCGTTTCATAAACAGTCGTGCCCATATAATTCTGCAAGTTTATCTGCAAATCAACAAAAGTCTGATTGATTGCAGACGCAGCCGATTCTGAATCAAGCGTAAACGAAGGAAGCGTCAAGCTGATGCTCACGACCTCCTCCAGATCAGCCTGAAATTCATACGGCACATCCGTAAAGCTCTCCGAAAAATGCGCCTCCGGCGCAATGGGCTTTGTTTGCATCTCTTCAGACGGAACTGTCTCCATATGAACAGGCGCGTCCGCATCATTCATTGGCGCTTCCGAAGAAGCATTCTGCGTTTGAGAAGTTGTCTCCGCTTCAACAGGTGCAGCCACAGCCTTCTCCTGAACGTCATTCGCGCCGCACGCACTTAAAATCAGCAAAGCGGCTGCAATCACCGCAAATTCGCGTTTCATAAAAATATCACCTCATCGCGATTTTACCATAGAACCCCGCTTGTGTAAAGCGCGCGCATTCGCTATACTAAAGTTATCACGCACAGGAGGCAAAACATGCTTTTATATACAAACTGCGAGCTCTGCCCAAGACGCTGCCATGTTGACCGTACAAAAGGCGAACTTGGCTTCTGCCGCGAGCCGGACAGAATTTACGCCGCGCGCGCCGCCGCGCATTATTGGGAAGAGCCCGTCATTTCCGGCAGCTTCGGCTCCGGCGCGGTCTTTTTTTCGGGCTGTACGTTAAAATGCATCTTCTGCCAGAACAGGATCATCTCGCAGCAGAACCTCGGAAAAGAGATCACATCCGAACATCTGCGCGAAATTTTCTTAAAGCTCATCGACGATGGCGTGCAAAACATCAACCTCGTTACCCCCACACACTTTCTCCCCTCCATTCTCCCCGCACTCACACCCAAGCTCCCCATTCCCATCATCTATAACTGCGGCGGCTACGAACGTGTCGAAACGCTCCGGGAATTAGAAGGTCTCGTTGATATCTACCTTCCGGACATGAAATATTCAAATGCAAACCTCGCCGCAAAACTAAGTCGCGCGACCGATTACGTGGAAACTGCAAAAGCCGCAATACAGGAAATGTACCGGCAGGTCGGAAGCGCCGCCATAGAAGACGACATCATGCAGCACGGCCTCATCGTCCGCCACCTGATACTCCCGGGAGAGCTCGATAATACGCTCGGCGTTCTCGACTGGTTCGCAGAGACCTTTCCAAAAGCAGACGTTCTGTTCAGTCTCATGAGCCAGTACGTGCCCATGGGAAAAGCCAAAAAACTCCCGCCTTATGACCGAAAAATTACGGAAGAGGAATATGACGCAGCCATTTCCTATCTCGATTTTCTTGGCATCGAATCCGGCTTCACGCAGGATTTTACAAGCGCGACAGAGGACTACATCCCCGACTTTTCCTTTGAAGGCTTAGAATGAAAACAAACGTTTGATTTTTCTTCCAAAGTGTGCTATACTGGTTGAACAAAACGAAGGGAGCTACCGGCATGGCCAGAACAACAGACAAGCGAGAAGTGATTCTCCGCTTCATCACAGATTTCATGCGCAATCAGGGGTATCCCCCTTCGGTGCGCGAGATCTGCGCGGGCGTCGGCCTTGCCTCAACGGCGACGGTCCATTACCATCTGAACGCCCTCAAGGAAGAAGGCCTCATCCATATGGACGGCAAAAAGAACCGGACGATCTCGCTTCCCGAAGAGCGCCGTTCCGGCTCGATCCCAATCGTCGGCGTGGTCACGGCCGGTCAGCCGATTCTGGCCGTTGAAAACATTGAAGGGTATCTGCCGTGGGACGGAGATGAGCGTTGCTTTGCCCTTCGCGTGCGCGGCGATTCCATGATAGGCGCCGGTATTTTGTCGGGAGATAAAGTCGTTGTCCGCCCGCAGCTAACAGCCGAAAACGGACAGATCGTGGTCGCGCTTCTCGATGACTCCGCAACCGTCAAGCGCTTCCGCCGCGAAAAGGGAAAAGTCTGGCTGCTCCCCGAAAACCCCGCGTATGACCCCATCGACGGCACAGATTGCAGCATCATCGGCCTCGTCAAGGCCGTCTATCGCGAGTATTAAATTACATTTCCCTTCGAAAAACTCGTAGGGGTCGATGCCCACATCGACCCGGCAAGATGCAGCAGTTTTACGGAAATCTTCGGCGAATTCGATCATTCCCAATGGGGCGATGTAGGCATCGCCCCCTACGCAACGATTAATAGCAGGTAAAAAATCTGAAAGTAATCGCAAAGAGGTGCACGGTTTTGTGCACCTCTTTTCTTTTTCCGATGAAATTCCTATTTAATAATGTGTATACCCTTGCAAAGAAGCAGCTTCCATGTTAAAATAAAGTCGTGTTTGTATGCCCTTTTATGGGACACTCCCGGGCATTTTCACGATAAAACCGGAAAGGAGCTTGTTCTTGTACTCCTCTACCTATATCTGGGCGAAGGTGCTCGCCCACATGGAGCAGAAGCTCACCGATACCATCGTCACCACCTGGTTCGACGATACAGAGGTTCTGGAACTGACCGACCAGAAGCTTGTGCTCTACTCCCCGACTGTCTTCCGCAAGGACATGATCGTCTCGCGCTGCGAAACCTACATCAAAGACGCGCTCAAAGAGCTCTTCGACATGGACTTAGAGCTCGTCGTGCTCGACGATACGGAAATCGAAGCCTATCGCTCTTCCAAAAAGAAGCCGCGCTTCATTGAATTTAACCCGCAGTTTACGTTCGATAACTTCATCGTCGGCAACAGCAACAAGTTTGCGAACGCCGCCGCCGTCGCCGTTGCGGAAAAGCCCGCGGATTCGTATAATCCACTTTTCATCTACGGCCCGTCCGGCGTTGGGAAGACGCACCTTCTCTATGCCATTGCGAACGAAATTCATAAGCACCACCCGGACTACAACATCGTCTACATCAAGGGAGACCAGTTTACAAACGAACTCATCAACTCCCTGCGCGAAGGCAAAAACAACGAGTTCCGCCTCAAATACCGCGGCGCGGACCTCTTCCTCGTCGATGATATCCAGTTCATCGCCGGCAAGGACTCCACGCAGGAGGAATTTTTCCATACCTTCAACAATCTCTATGAGAGCCACAAGCAGATCGTCCTGACCTCCGACCGGCCGCCCAATGAAATGGTCCGTCTGGAAGACCGCCTGCGCACGCGCTTTGAGTGGGGCCTTCTTGCGGACATTCAGCCGCCCGACTATGAAACACGCATGGCGATCATCAAGAACAAAGCTGTAAATCTCGGCTTCGATCTGCCGGACGACGTGTGCAACTACATTGCCGAGAACATTACCAACAACGTCCGTCAGATTGAGGGCACGGTCAAAAAGATCAAGGCCTTCAAGGAGCTTAACGGGATGGTGCTGGACGTTCCGAACGTCGCGCGCGCCATCAAGGATATGTTCAAGGGTAAAACCGAAAATCTCCCCACGCCGAGCCTCATCGTAAGCGAGGTCTGCCAGTATTACGGCATCGAAGAGCAGGTACTCAGAAGCACACTTAAAAACAAGAATACCGCCGAGGCGCGGCAGGTCGCAATGTACCTCATCCGCACCATGACAAACCTGTCTCTTCCCGAGATCGGCCGCGAATTTGACCGCGACCACACAACGGTCATGCACGGACTTAAAAAGGTCGAGCAGACGCTCCAGAACAGCGCCTCACCGCTCAACGACACCATTCGCGACATTACGGCGAACGTCAACAACAAGCTTTAAAAAAACGCTGCGATCGCCAGCGGGAAACGTGCCGCAAAAAATTATCCACAAGCGTCTGTGTAAAACGGAAAGGTTGCATGTGGATATCTCTCCTTTTGAAACTGTCCACAAAAGCCTGTGCAGAACTTTTCATTTTTCAGCAAGCCCTGTGTACAATTTTTTCTTACGCCCGCAAGGGTTTCACGACTTTTCCACAAGACGAACGTCCTACTGCTACTTACTACTGAATTTATCCTTTCTTTCTGTTAGAAAGAGAGCCGGAGGTATCCTTTTATGAAATTTACCTGTGAAAAAAACCAGCTGGTTTCCGCCATCTCCGTCGCCTCGCGCACAGTTGCACAGAAAAGCGCCATCTCGGGACTCGAGGGCATTTTGATCCGCGCGGGTGTCAAAGTGATGCTGACGGGGTATAATCTGGAAACAGGCATTACCGTCAGCGTTGACGCCGACATTCAGGAGACCGGCGCCTGCGTCATGCCCGCGAGGCTGTTTTTTGACATCGTCCGCAAGCTCCCAGACGACACCGTTAGCATTCAGGTTGATGAGAGCTTCAAGGTCTCCATCAAGGGCGGCATCTCATCGTTTACGATCACTGCGCTTTCTGCCGACGATTACCCCGAGCTTCCGGACGTGGACTCCGAAAAAGGTATCCGCGTCCCGCAGAACGAGCTCAAGGCTATGATCTCCGGTACGATCTTCGCTGTCAGTGAAAATCAGGCGCGCCCGATTCATACAGGCGTCCTGTTTGAAGTCGATAACGACTCCATCACAAGTGTCGCCGTTGACGGCTACCGTTTGGCGCTGCGCCGCTATCTCCCGGAGGAATCTCTGGAGCGGACGCTCAAATTTGTCGCGCCGGCGGCAGCCTTAAAAGAAGTCGAAAAAATCCTCGGCGATACCGACGATCCCGCGACGTTCTATCCGGGTTCGAAGCACATCCTCTTCACCATCGGAGACGCGACGCTCGTCTGCCGCATTTTAGAGGGTGAGTTCCTCGATTGGCGGCGTGTGCTGCCGCAGAACAACCCCGTAAAACTGGTCGGAAACGTCAGCCGTCTGACTGACTCCATCGAGCGCGTCGGCCTCGTCATTTCCGAAAAGCTCAAAAGCCCCGTCCGCTGCAAGTTTGGTGACAACGCCGCCGAGCTTCGAACTGTCTCCACGATTGGCGAAGCCTATGATGTTTGCCCCATTGCGGGAGACGGCAAAGACCTGGAGATCGGCTTTAACTGCAAGTATCTGCTTGATGCGCTGCGCGCCGTGCCGGACAGCGAGTGTACGCTCGAGATGATCAACGGCCTGAGCCCCATCGTCTTAAATCCGACCGAGGGAAACCGGTACAGCTACATGGTGCTCCCCGTCCGCCTGAAGGCAGGAGAATAAGCCATGAAAGTACGTGTCACAAAAAAACTATCCGGCGAGCCAATTGTCGTTCCCATCCGCACGGAGTTTATCAAGCTGCAGGATTTCATGAAATTTGCCAACGTCTGCGAGTCCGGCGGCATGGCCAAGACCTTTATCCAGAACGAACAGGTCACGGTTAACGGCGAGGTCTGCACCCAGCGCGGTAAAAAGCTTCGCCCGGGCGATACCGTCGGCTTCCTAGGAAATGTCTGGGCGGTCTCGCAGGAGGAAGCATGAAGCTCTCGCGCCTGCGGCTGTATGACTTTCGAAACTACAAGCAGCTGCAATTGGAGTTAGACCCCGGCGTGAATCTGATTTTAGGTGAAAATGCGCAGGGAAAGACAAATTTACTCGAGGCTGTGTCCTACCTTTCGACTGGCCGCAGCTTCCGCACAGCGAAAACGCAGGAGCTCATCCGCTTTGGAGCAGAATTTGCGGACCTGAATGCCGACGTATTTTCGCAGGGCCGGGAGCAGTCTGTCCGAGCCGTATTATTCGCGGGAAGAAGACCGCGTCAGCTCTATCTTGGCGGCGTGAAGCAAAAAAGCGCGGCAAAACTGCCGGGCGTTCTGACGACCGTTCTCTTTTGCCCCGAAGATCTTCTGGTTTTAAAGGGCGGAAGCCAGCCGCGGCGAAGGCTCATCGATACTGCACTCTGCCAGCTGCGGCCGGGCTACGCAAACGCACTTGCGGAATATAACCGCCTGCTTGACAGTAAAAGCCGCATTTTAAAAGACTACCGCGAAAAGCCGGATTTACTGGAGCCGCTGCCGGAATATAACTACCGCCTCGCGCAGGTCGGGGCCATCGTCATTGCCCACCGGGCCAAATACTTAGAAGCGCTCGGCGCGGCGGCAAGCTCCTATCACAGCGCCTTTTCCGCCGGCCGCGAGAATTTGACGCTGCAATATCACACGGTTTCGACCGTAGAGGACCCGTTTGCCGACAAGAAAACCATCTTTGAGCAGATTCTTTCCCATCAGGAAGCGCACTACCGCGCGGAACTGGACTCCGGCCAATGCTTGACCGGCCCACATAAGGATGATTTTGACGCGCTGCTGGACGGTATCCCCGTCAAAGCCTTCGGCTCGCAGGGACAGACCCGCACGGCGGCCATCAGTCTGAAGCTCGCCGAGCGCGAACTTTTGCGTCGGGACACAGGTGAAGAGCCGGTTCTGCTGTTAGATGACGTGCTTTCCGAGCTCGACGCGGCAAGGCAGGACTTCGTCCTCAATCAGATCACCTCCGGTCAGGTCTTTATCACCTGCTGCGAGGTCGGGCGCGTGACCGAAATCGGAAAAACATTTGAAATTCGCGCGGGAGGGCTCGTATGTACATAGATATCGGCATGGACCTCGCCGTGCGGGCCAGTCAGGTGCTCGGCGTATTTGACCTCGATAATACGTCGTGGTCCAAGCGCACACGGGAGTTTTTGCAGCGTGCGCAGGAGGATGGCAGTCTCATCGAAGCGACCGATGAGCTTCCCAAGTCCTTCGTCCTCACACAGGAATACGGCCAGACGCGCGTGTACTTAACAAAATACAACGCCTCCATCTTAGCGCGCCGTTTTTCTGGAACGAAATAGCTATTACTACCCCGTCTTCTTCAGAGAAGACACAAAGGAGTTATCCAATGAGCGAAGAAATTTTGAAAAACGAAGTCGTGGAAACGCAGTACGACGCCAGCCAGATCCAGGTTCTCGAGGGTCTGGAAGCCGTCCGCAAGCGTCCCGGCATGTACATCGGCTCGACGAGCGTGTCGGGTCTTCACCACCTGGTCTATGAGATCGTCGACAATGCGATCGACGAGGCTCTGGCAGGCTATTGCCATCATGTACAGGTGACGATCAATGAGGGAAATACGATCACTGTCTTAGACGATGGCCGCGGCATTCCCGTCGACATTCAGGCGCAGACCGGAAAGCCCGCGCTGGAGGTCGTCTATACCGTTCTGCACGCGGGCGGCAAATTCGGCGGTGGGGGCTATAAGGTCTCCGGCGGTCTTCATGGTGTTGGTGCGTCGGTTGTCAACGCCCTTTCCGAATGGCTCGTCGTTGACGTGTACCGCGACGGAAAAATCTATGAGATGCAGTTTTCCCGCGGCAATATTACGAAGGAAATGCAGATCGTCGGCACGACCGACCAGCACGGCACAAAGGTCACCTTCAAGCCAGACCCTGAGATGTTCGACACCACGGAATACGACTACGAGACGCTGCATACAAGAATGCGCGAGCAGGCCTTCCTGAACGCGGGCCTTCACATCACCATTTCCGACGAGCGCATCGAATCTGCCGATAAGCCCGAAAAGGAACGCTTCGATTCCATGTGCTATGAAGGCGGTATCCGCGAATTCGTCCAGTGGTACAACCGGCACAAAACGCCGATTCATCCAACCGTCATCTATATGGCGGGCAAGAAGGGAGACCAGACGGCGGAAGTCGCGCTCCAGTATAACGACTCTTTTAGCGAGACGATCGTTTCCTTTGCCAACGACATCCATACCCCCGAAGGCGGCATGCATGAAGAGGGCTTCAAGCGGGCACTTACCTCTGTGCTCAACGCCTACGGCCAGAAAAAAGGTATCATCAAGGGAGACGACAAGGTTTCCGGTGAGGATGTGCGCGAGGGCCTGACCGCGATCATCTCCGTGAAGCTGACGGACGCGCAGTTTGAAGGTCAGACGAAGGCCAAGCTCGGAAACGCATCCGTGCGTGCGCTTGTAAGCTCCATCGTCACCGATCAGCTCTCGACGTTCTTTGAGGAAAATCCGTCCGTTGCCCGTGCGATTCTGGATAAAGCCATGATGGCAAACCGCGCCAGAGAGGCGGCCAGAAAGGCAAAGGAAGCCATCCGGAGAAAAACCGGTCTGGAGTCCGGCCAGATGCCCGATAAACTCCGCGACTGCAACGATACAGATCCCACGCTCACCGAAATTTACATCGTCGAGGGTGACTCCGCAGGCGGCTCTGCCACGCAGGGACGTGACTCGAGGTTCCAGGCAATTCTTCCCCTCTGGGGCAAGATGCTGAACGTCGAAAAGGCGAGAGCCGATAAGGTCTACGGAAATGATAAGCTTCAGCCTGTCATTACAGCGCTTGGCGCGGGCATTGGAGACGAGTTTAATCTCGAAAAACTCCGTTACCACAAAGTCATCATCATGGCCGATGCCGATGTCGACGGCTCGCATATCCGAACGCTTCTTCTCACGTTCTTCTTCCGCTTCATGCGGCCCCTCATTGAGCAGGGCTACGTCTACTCTGCCGTTCCGCCCCTTTATAAGCTCTCGCGCGGCAAAACCACCAAGGTTGCATTTTCCGACGAGCAGCGCGACCAGATTTCGAGCGAGATGCGCGGCGGCAATTCCAACGTGAAGATCGATATTTCCCGCTTCAAGGGCCTTGGCGAAATGGACCCGCACGAGCTTTGGGAGACGACCATGAATCCCGAAACCAGAACCCTTCGCCGCATTACGCTCGACGACGCGGTCGCTGCCGACCAGATTTTCACCGTCCTCATGGGAGAAGAGGTCGAGCCCAGAAAAGAATTCATCGAGGAAAACGCCAAATACGTCGTAAACCTCGATATCTGATCCTGTTATCGGAAAAATTCCAAAAGAATACGTAGGGGTCGATGCCTACATCGACCCGGCAGAACAAACTGCTTGAATGATAACCTTCGGCGAAACCGAAACTTCCCATTGGGGCGATGTGGGCATAGCCCCCTACGCAGCGTATCGATTCATTGATCGAATTTCGTTCGCCAACACAAGGAGAACAATCTATGGCACATAAGAAAGATTATAAGCCCGAGGACATCATGTTCCCCGAGCAGACGATTGTACAGTCCGAGCTCGTGCAGGAGATGAAGTCGTCGTATATTGACTACGCAATGTCGGTCATTGTCGGAAGAGCGCTTCCCGACGTGCGCGATGGCCTCAAGCCGGTTCACCGGCGTATTCTGTACGCCATGTACGAAGACGGCTTGACCTCGGACAAGCCCTTCAAAAAATCGGCGACCTGCGTCGGCGACGTCCTTGGCCGGTACCATCCGCACGGCGACGCTTCCGTCTACGACGCGATGGTCCGCCTCGCGCAGGATTTTTCCATGCGCTACATGCTCGTCGACGGCCACGGCAACTTCGGCTCTGTCGATGGCGACCCCCCCGCGGCCTACCGTTACACCGAGGCGCGTATGTCGAAGCTCTGCAACGAGATGCTGCGCGACATCGATAAAGACACCGTCAATTGGGACCCGAACTTCGACGAGTCGAGAAAAGAGCCGCGCGTGCTCCCGTCCCGATTCCCGAACCTGCTGGTCAACGGCTCTTCCGGTATCGCGGTTGGCATGGCGACAAACATTCCGCCCCATAACCTCCGCGAGGTCATCGACGCGTGCGTCTGCATTCTGGAAAATCCGGAGGCAGATCTGCTCGACCTCATGGAGCACATTCAGGGCCCCGATTTCCCGACGCGCGGTATCATCATGGGCAGAAGCGGCATCCGCGCCGCCTACTCGACCGGCCGCGGTAAAATCACCGTCCGCGCCAGAACTGAGCTCGAGGAGTTCGGCCAGAACCGCCAGCGCATCATCGTTACCGAGCTTCCCTATCAGGTCAACAAACGTCAGCTCATTGCCGCCATGGCCGATCAAGTGCGCGACAAGCGCCTCGAGGGTATTTCCGATATCCGCGACGAGACTGACCGTAACGGTATGCGCATCGTCATCGAGCTCAAAAAAGACGCGAACGCGCAGGTGGTCTTAAACCGCCTGTTTGCCCAGACGCAGATGCAGACGACGTTCGGCGTGACAATGCTCGCGCTTGTCAATAATCAGACGCAGCCGAAGATTCTGTCTTTGCGCCATATGTTAGACGAGTATCTCGCCTTCCAGGAAGAGATCATCACCCGCCGCACGCAGTACGACCTCAAAAAGGCGCTCGGGCGTCAGCACGTCCTGGAGGGCCTTCTCATCGCCGAGGAGAACATCGACGAGGTCATCAAGACCATTCGCGAGAGCTACGACGATGCAAAAGAGCGCCTGATGGCGAGATTCAACCTGTCTGAAATTCAGGCGCAGGTCGTGCTTGACATGCAGCTCAAGCGGCTTCAGGGCCTCGAGCGCGAAAAGCTCCAGAACGAGTATGACGAACTCGAAAAGCGCATCGAATACTACCGCGAGCTTCTTTCCAACGAAGAGATGCTCAAGGGCGTTTTAAAAGACGAGCTCATCGCCATCCGCGACAAATACGGCGACGAGCGCCGCACCGAAATTCAGGACGTCGAGGACGAAATTGATATCGAAGACCTCATCGAGGAGGAGCAGTGCGTCTTTACCCTCTCCCACGCGGGCTATATCAAGCGCGTCCCTGCGTCTACCTATCGCGCCCAGAAGCGCGGCGGCCGCGGAGTGACCGGCCAGTCGTTCAAGGAAGAGGACTTCGCCGAGAGCGTCTTCTCCGCATCCACGCACGATTATATCCTCTTCTTCACGAGCCTCGGCAAGGTCCACCGTAAGAAGGGCTATCAAATTCCCGAAGCAGGCCGAACCGCCAAGGGCACGAATATTGTGAATATCCTGCCCCTCGAGCCCGGCGAGACCGTGACTGCCGGTATCACCGTCCACGAATTTGACGACGATAATCTCATGTTCGTCACGAAGCAGGGCACCGTCAAGCGGGTTCTTCTCTCGAGCCTCAATACCGCGAGAAAAGCCGGTATCCGCGCCCTGACGCTGAACGACGGCGACGAGCTCATTTCCGTCATGAAGACGAACGGCGAAAATAACATTCTCCTTGCGACCAGGGACGGCATGGCAATCTGCTTTAACGAAGCGGACGTGCGTGTCATGGGCCGTGATGCGGCGGGCGTGAAGGGTATTACGCTCAGTGACGGCGACGAAATTGTTGGCGCTGGCATCGCAGAGCCCGGCAAGCAGCTTCTTACCGTTACAGAGCTCGGCTACGGGAAGCGCACGGAGCTGACAGAATATATGCGCCTCGATGAAACCGGCGAGCGCCGCCCGCAGCAAAGAGGCGGCAAGGGTCTGAAGAATTACAACATCACCGCAAAGACCGGCCGCATCGCGGGCATTGCTATTGTCTCCGACGAAGACGACGTGATGCTCATAGAAAACGGCGGCGTTCTCATCCGCATGGCGGCCTCTGATATCAACGTTTACAAACGCGATACGCAGGGTGTTATTTTGATGCGTGTGGAAGAAGGCAACCGGGTTATTTCGATTGAACGGGTCGATCCTGAACAGGAAGAAGAATAATCGTTACTGCCGCCACGGACGGCAAAAAAAGACACCACCATGGAGGTCTGTCCATGAAAACAGTCACAATCTACACCGACGGCGCCTGCTCCGGAAACCCCGGCCCCGGCGGCTGGTGCGCCATTCTCCGCTACGGGGAAATCGAAAAGCAGCTCTCCGGCGGCGAGGCGAAGACAACCAACAACCGCATGGAGCTGACCGCTGTCATCGAGGCCCTGCGGGCCCTGAAAGCGCCCTGCCGGGTCGAGCTCTACTCTGATTCCAAATACGTCATCGACGCCTTGGAAAAGGGCTGGGCTCGCGGCTGGAAAGCGCGTGGCTGGGTCAAATCCGACAAAAAGCCCGCCCTGAACCCCGATCTCTGGGAGTCGCTCCTTTCCCTCTGTGACATGCACGACGTGCAGTGCCACTGGGTCAAGGGGCACGCGGAAAACGAATACAACAACCGCTGCGACCAGCAGGCTGTTCTGGAGAGCCAGAGGTTCAAATAAGCAAAAAAATCCTGTACCATTTTGGTACAGGATTTTTTATGCGAATCAGTTCCAGAAATCCGGCATCACGGACGGGTCTCCGGTATACGTTCCATCGTTATTGGAATCGCGTTTCCGTTGTCATCCGGGTTATCATCCGGGTCGTAGCTCGGATCATTCGGGTCGGTGGGATCGGGCTCCTCCGGCACTTCGGGCTCGGGCTCGGTATACGGCGTGACCGAGTAGCAGCGGTCGCGGTGCTTGAACTGATCGGTGTGCAGAAGCTCAGAGCGCATTGTGCTGCCGTCGGCCGCGATAAAGTCGCGATAGGCGTTGATCGTGTAGCCGGTATATTCGCTCTCTGTGACAGAACCAAGAATATACTTGTTGCCCGCTGCATCTACGGCCAGATCGATGGCCTTGCCGTTTGCATCCACGCCCGCGCCCTTGGCAATCGTGATCTCCGTTTTTTTGCCGTTAATTTCGGCAACCGTCTTCCAAGCCGTCGAGCTTGCATATACGCCGCGGAGCTTGATATGATCGTAGTCATGCTCCTGCTTTGTGCCGACGAGCTTGATATGAACGTATCCGCCGGAAACTGACGCATCCACGCGCAGCGGCATATCGGTCGAGTTTTTGAACTTGTAATCCAGACTCGGCCAATAGATCGTCGCGTCCATGCCCGGCTCGACATACGTGACCAGATACATGTGCGGCGCGCGCTCCGTGACCTCGAGATCTGCCAGCAGCGTGCAGGTGTAGATCGTAGACGCAACCTGGCAGATGCCGCCGCCCTCTTGCGATTCACTCTTGCCGCCGTCGGTGTAGACGATTGCTGCCAGATAGCCCTTTTCCTTCGTGCGCTCGCCGACAATTTTGTTGAACGAGAACTCGTCGCCTGGGTTCAGAATCGTACCGTCAATCGCCTTGCAGGCAAGCTCGAGGTTTTTCGTTCTTGCGGCGTTCGCAGTATGCGGGCTGTCGTAGGAAGCCAGAACGTCCGCAAAGTACGTCTTTTTAAGCTCTTCGAGCGTCACCTCTGGAACGAGGTCCTCCATCTGGATGGTGATGACGTCGCCGGCCTTTGCCATGGCGAGCTGCTGCGTGTAGTACGGCAGATCGAAGCCGTAGCCGTTGACCTCCGGCACAAGCTCCTTCTTCTCTTCATCATAGTATGCGTCGGTCATTTCCTTGCAGTACTTATCATAATACTGCTGCAAATCGACGCTCTCGCACGGCACGGTGTCGTACTCAAAATCGAGGTCGCTGAAATCGCCCGACGAGAAGCGGGCAATGACTGCGTCATAGAGCTTGTCGGCGTCGAGAGACACTGCCGGAGACCCGGCGGTAATCGTGATCGTGCCGGCCTCTTCGTTGACCTTTACAATGGGGTCAATCTTGTCGGACGCGCACTCACGCGCGGTCTGGTCGACGAGCGTGCGGATATAATCTGTGTCGAGATTGAGGCTCGAATCGAGGTCGACCGAATATTCGCTCTTGCCTGCGCGCAGATAATTGATAACTGCCGATATCGGCCCGCCCGAGCGGCCATAGCGCATCGCCTCGTCGATTGCCTGGTCTGGATTGAGCGCTACCTGCGTGACCTCCGGGGTCAGGCTCAGCGTCCGGTCGGGCAGCACCACATTCAGTGTATCGCTCGCGTAGCTCTTCTGCACGGCCTCAGACACCGCGGACACTGCCGCGTCCCGCTTAAGCCCGCCGACATTCACACCCGCAACATAGACATTCGGGTAAATCGCGTCCTGATTTTTGAGCACGAAGCCATACGAGCAAACGCCAAGCACAACCACCACAACCAGCGCCAGCGCAATGATGAGCCCCTTCTTTCCGCTGCCGGACGAAGCCTTTGCCGCTTTGGGCTGCTTCGCAGGCTTACTGACCTGTTGTTCGGCCATCGACGGCCGCTTGGGCGCGCGGCTCTGCTCAAATTTTCCTTTCTTTCTGATAGGAATCCCTCCAATCTTCACCGACAGAATCTGCCGGGAATCGGTAACATGTCGTCACAAGCCAGAAAAGCTGAGATTATGACAACTATCATTATACCGAAGCGCCCCTCTTTTTGCAACGGCAATTCGACCAAGAATGCCATGCAAATTATGAATTTATCCTTAAGATTTGCCATCGCTCGCGCCGGTTTCCCGTCCCTGTTTGCATAGACGATGGAGCGCCTTTATTTGTTCCGCAGCAGGCAGTACCGGTCGACGAGCAGCTGCGCCAGCTTCAGCGCATCCTCGCCCGACTTGAGCTTTACCGTAATAGCCGGCGTTTTCCCGGCGGCAAAGAACACGCGCCCCTTGAAGCTTGCTTCCTCGCAGAGGCTCGAAATCGCGGCAAAATCGAACACGCTGAGCTTCACGGTAAGCGTCTGGCCCTTCTGGTTCAGTTCGACAATGCCGGAGGCCGCCGCCCGCGCGCGCAGAAGTGCGATCGCAATCAGATTCATCACGCCCTTCGGGGGGTCTCCGTACCGGTCGACGATTTCGTCCAACAGATCGTCCGCGTCCTCCTGCGTGCGGATAGCCGCCATGCGGCGGTACAGATCCATGCGCTGCTCGCCAGAGGAAACATAGCTCTTCGAAATATTTGCCGTTACGTCCAGATCTGCCGTGCACTCCGGCTCCTTGAGCGATTCTTCTCCGCGCTCCTCCAAAACTGCGTCTTCCAGAAGCTTCAGGTACATATCGTAGCCGACGGAGAGCATGTGCCCCGACTGCTCCGAGCCCAGCAGATCGCCCGCGCCGCGAATTTCGAGGTCGCGCATCGCAATTTTGAATCCCGAGCCGAACTCGGCGTACTCGCGGATGGCTTCGAGTCGCTTTTCTGCGATTTCGGACAGAACCTTTCCCCGCCGGAAGGTCAGATACGCGTAAGCATGGCGGCTCGACCGTCCCACGCGGCCGCGTAGCTGGTGCAGTTGGGCAAGGCCGAGCTTATCCGCGTCTTCAATGATGAGGGTGTTCACGTTCGGAATGTCAATACCTGTTTCAATGATCGTCGTGCAGACCAAAATCTGAATCTGCCCGTCGGACATTGCCTGCATCACGTCTGACAGCTGCTCCTGATTCATCTTCCCGTGCGCAACCGCGACTTCCACATCTCCCAGCCGCTCCTTGAGCTTCGCCGCGCACTCGTCGATCGATTCGACCCGGTTGTGTAGATAATACACCTGCCCGCCGCGGGCCAGCTCCCGGCGAATCGCCTCGTCCAGGATCCGGTCGCTGTGCTCGAGTACGAAGGTCTGTACCGGATACCGGTCGTGCGGCGGCTGCTCGATGGTTGACATGTCGCGAAGTCCGGAGAGCGCCATGTTAAGCGTCCGGGGGATCGGCGTCGCCGACAGCGTCAGAACATCGACCCCGCGCGAAATTTCTTTTAACCGCTCTTTATGGCTCACGCCGAAGCGCTGCTCCTCGTCGACAATTAAGAGCCCCAGATCCTTGAAATGCACATTCTTTTGCAGCAGCTTGTGCGTGCCGATGATTAAGTCAATTTTGCCGGACTCCAGCTCCTGCAAAGTCTTTTTCATCTGCGTCGCCGTGCGGAAGCGGGACAGTACGTCGATCGTCACCGGGAACGAGCCGAAGCGTTTGAGCGCGGTTAAATAATGCTGCTGCGCAAGCACCGTCGTCGGGACCAGAATCGCGGCCTGCTTGCCGTCTAAGATGCACTTCATGACCGCCCGCAGCGCAACCTCCGTTTTGCCGAAGCCGACGTCGCCGCAGAGAAGCCGCTCCATGGGAGCCGGAGACTCCATATCGTGCTTGATCTCCGCAATCGCCCGCAGCTGATCGTCCGTCTCCGCGTACTCAAAGCTCTCTTCAAACTCCTTCTGCCACGGCGAATCCGCCGCAAACGCAAAGCCGGGTCTTCTTTTCCGCTCGGCGTAGAGTTGAATGAGCCCTGCAGCCAGATCTTTCGCCGCCGCCTTGGCCTTCGCCTTGGCTTTCTGCCACTGGTCGCCGCCGAGCTTATTGAGCCGAACCGTCTGATTTTCTCCGCCGGAACCAATATACTTGCTGACAAGGTCCAGCTGCGTCGCGGGAACGTACAGCATATCTGTCCCCTGATACGCGATTTTCACGTAATCCTTGACTGCGCCGCCCACCTTCATCTGCTCCATGCCGACATAGCGGCCGATGCCGTGGTGTTCGTGGACAACGAGATCGCCCGGCGTGAGGTCGGTGAAGGACTCCAGCTTTTTGCGGTTCGAGGGCGCTTTTTTGGGCGTTACCTTGCGCTCGGTTTTTTTGACGAGCAGCTGCCCCTCTGTTAAGATGGCAAATCGCAGCTCCGGATATTCAAGCCCCGCCGGAAGCGAGCCGTCTGTGAGGAAGATCTGCCCCGCCTGCGGCAGATGCACCGCCGGAAACGCGAGCAGCGCGTTGACGCCCTCTTTTCCGAGCATCTCCTTGAGAATTTCCCCGCGCCGTTTGCCGCCGCAGAGCACAAGGCAACCGTAGTCGTTCTTGATGTAGTTTTTCAGATCATTGACCGCTGTCTCGAGGCTTCCTCCATAGCCCGGAAGCTGGCGTGCCGTAACGGAAAGCAGCTGCTTGGGCGGAAGACTCTCCGGAAAGCGCGCGGACAGGAAGCTGTCAAAATAGACGGCCGGGTGGCCCTTTACCTTCGCGGCGAGGTCTTCCAAGCTGAGATAAAATTCGCACAGCTCTCCCACCAATCGTCCGGACTCCAAAAACGCGTCGAGCCCGAGGCCGAATTCTTCCTCCTGCGCCTTTGCCGCGCGCGCAAGTGCCCCGTGGTCGCAGAAATAGACGGAAGTTTCGCTCGGAAGGTAGTCCGCCGCGCAGGCGAATTCCGGATAAATAAGCGCCATGTACCGGTCGGCCGACGGGAAGTTCACGCCGCTTTGCAAGGCTTCGATATCCCGCGTGAGCGTGGTAATCAGGTTCTCGTGGGGCGTTTTCCGCCGCCTTTGCCGCGCAATGATGCTCTCTAAATCCCGACACAGCCCGGAAATCCCCTCCGGGTGCAGCTGTGGCAGGCTCTCGGCCACGGGAAGAAGCAGCGCCTCTTCCGTATTTTCCGTCCGTCTTTGCGTCGTGGGGTCAAAAAAGCCCATTGCATCGAGCTCATCTCCAAAGAACTCGCACCGAACCGGCTGTTTTTCACCCGGAGAATAGACATCCAGAATGCCGCCGCGCAGCGCGAACTGTCCCGCGCCCTCAACAAGCGACGTTCTCGCGTAGCCCGCCTGCATGAGCTTTTCCGCCAAGTCCTCCGGAGAGAAGCTTGCGCCCACGCGAAGGCGAATGCTGGCCGAAAACAGAACCTCGCGCGGCATCGTCCGGAGCGATAACGCCTGCGCGCTGGAAATGACAAGCGGCAGCTTTCCGGCAGCCAAATCGTAAAGAAGCTTCAGCCGCTTCTGCTCCCACTGCCGCGAGACGCCCGAGGCTTCCACAAAGGTTAGCTCTCGTTCCGGGAGAATCGGAATCTGTACGCCGAGAAAGCTCTCGAGCTCTTCCTGCAAGCGCGACGCGGCCATCTCGTCCTGACAGATCATGACCGACGGACGCGCGCAGGAGGCATGCAGCGCGGCAAGAAAATGGCTGCGCGTAATCTGGCTCAGACCCGAAATCGCCGCGACGCTCCCGCGCGAAATAGAGTCTTGCAGCTGATGAAATTCCGGGCTCTTATCCAGAACCTGCAACAAAATGTTCAGAGTAACCGCCTCCTATAGCCTAAAATCTGGAAGTTTCGCCCGCGACCAATTGCCCCCATAGCAAAAACCATGGGGGTTGCGCGCGAAACCTGTGGATAAAACAAGAATATGAAAAACCAACCGCGCCCGGAGCTACGGCTTCTTCGGACGCGACAGGCTACTATTTCCCATTGTATGCGCTCGCGGCTTTTTCCGTGCCGCTTTCCACGATGCACAGTGCCGCTTCCGCCGCGTGGTGGAGCGCCGTCTGGAACGCCTCCTGGTCTTCCTTCGGAATGTTGGAGAGCACCCAGTCGGCAAGATCGTAGTCCGGGTGCGGCTTGTCGCCCACGCCGACCTTCACGCGGGGAAATGCGTCGGTACCCAAGCTCGAAATGATCGACTTGATTCCATTGTGGCCGCCGGCCGAGCCGTTTTTGCGCACGCGGATGCGCCCGACGGGAAGACTGATATCGTCAAAGATCACGATGATCCGCTCGGGCGGGATTTTATAAAAGTGCGCGCAGGGCTCAATGCACAGGCCCGACGCGTTCATATACGTCTGGGGCTTGACGAGAATCAGGCGCTTTCCCTTGTAGTCGCACACGCCGACCTCGCCCTTGAATTTCGGCTTGTTCACGCGTACGCCGAGCGCCTTGGCAAGCAGATCGAGTGCGAGAAAGCCGGTATTGTGCCGGGTCTTTTCATACTCCCGGCCGGGGTTGCCGAGACCCGCAATGAGCCAGGTCTCGGCAGCGTTGGACGAAAATAACATATCAGAACAGAACGGACATCGAGGTCTCTTCGTAGATTCTCTGAATCGCGTCGGCAAAGACAGGCGCGACGTCGATGTAGCGGATCTTCTTGGGTGCGTTTTCGGGCGCGGGGATGGTGTTGAGCAGCGCCAGCTCCTTGATGCAGCTGTTTTCCAGCCGCTCGAGCGCCGGGCCGGACAGAACGCCGTGCGTTGCGCAGGCATAAACCTCGGTTGCGCCGCCGATTTCAACGATCGCCTTCGCCGCGTTGCAAAGAGAGCCCGCCGTGTCGACCATATCATCATAGAGAAGGCAGCGCTTGCCCTTTACGTCGCCGATGACGTTCATGACCTCGCACTGGTTGGCGCGCTCGCGGCGCTTGTCGACGATAGCAAGGCCCATGCCCATCTTGTTGGCAAACGAACGGCTTCTGGCAACCGAGCCCACGTCGGGGGAAACGACGACCATGTCCTCCGGGTTTTCGAACTTGTCGAGGAAGTACTTGACGAACACGGAGGTCGCGTGCAGATTGTCCACAGGGATATCAAAGAAGCCCTGGATCTGCGCGGCATGCAGGTCCATCGTGAGCACACGGTCAGCGCCTGCGGCTTCGATCATGTTGGCGACGAGCTTCGCGGAGATCGGGTCACGACCCTTGGCCTTGCGGTCCTGACGGGCGTAGCCGAAATAGGGCATGACGGCGGTGATACGGCCGGCAGAAGCGCGGCGCAGCGCGTCGATCATCACCAGCAGCTCCATCAGGTTGTCATTGACAGGCTTGCAGGTGGACTGGACTACGAACACGTCGCTGCCGCGGACGGTCTCGTACAGGGAGACGGAGACCTCGCCGTCAGCGAAGCTCTTGACCTCAGATTCACCCAGCTTGGTGCCCATCATCTGGCAGATCTCAGCCGCCAGAGGCTGGTTTGCGTTACCGCAGAAAACTTTGATGTCCTTCCCGTGAGAAATCATAGGAATTTTCCTCTCTTTTCTGTATATTTTATATATTCAAAATTTCAAAATTACGATTCTTGTTCCATCTTCGCCAAAACCGGTTCCAGTTCAGCGATGGTCTCCGGTCCGAAGATCGGCAGCCAGCCAGACACCAGCGAAGCGCCGGATACAGCGTTGGTCATTTTGTCTTTCCAGACCTCCCGCAGCTCCCGTCCGGGTGCGGAATAGGCAAAGCCGGGGCCGGCCTGAGCCATAGGCAGAGCCGCGCGGCAGAGGACCAGGGTGTCCTCGTCATTATCCAGGAAATTCAAAAGCTCGGCATGCTGCTCAGAGATCACAACATCCGTTCCCTCCGGGAAGCAGGCAGCCGCCTCCTCAGCAAAGCGGGGAGAGCAGACAACAAAAAACCGCTGAACACCATCCGCCAAACATTGCACAACGGCCCGCTCCATGATTGGGCGGTGCAATATGGCTTCCAGCATCAGCGGTTTGTGACCTGCAGGAATAGAGTGATCCTCTTCCAGAATAAACACAGCACGACACGTGTGATCCATGGTAAGTCCCTCCTGTCCGTCAGGCCGCATAGCGACCGGAATCTTATCACTGTCATTATACCAAACTTTTTAGGGAAATCCACCCCTTCCCGGAAAAAGTTCAAGGTAATTTCCTCCAAATCTTTCGTCCTTTTCTGTTTGAATTTATCAAAGACACCGGAAATTCAGCAAATTAACTAAAAAACCTCAATTTTTTGAGAATACATACCCACTCCCCCCGCGCAAACCATTCAACCGCCCTAAGAATCGCAAAATTCACCACAAAACAGTTGAATTTCTATCGGTAAAGGATTACAATAGTATCCATTCGAGCCAAAAGGAGGGAATATCTGTGCTGAATATCGTATTGGTGGAGCCTGAGATCCCTCAGAATTGCGGCAATATCGCCCGTACCTGCGCCGCCACCGGCAGCCGTCTGCATCTGATCCGGCCGCTGGGCTTTGACATCTCCGAGCGGGCTGTCAGGCGGGCCGGTTTGGACTACTGGCATCTGGTGGAGGTCTTTGACTACGAAAATCTGGATGACTTTTTTGAAAAGCATCCGGAGGCCGCGCAGGACTGCTGGCTGACCACCACAAAAGCCCCCCGGTCCTATCAGGAAGCCCGGTTCTCCCCGAATAGCTGGATCTTCTTCGGCAAAGAGACCGCCGGACTTCCCTTGGATCTCCGAGAGCGTTTCCGGGACCGCTGCATCCGTCTGCCCATGATCGATGAGGCCCGGAGTCTGAACCTCAGCAACACCGTGGCCGTATGCGTGTACGAGGCGCTGCGGCAAAATGATTTCCCCGGCCTGCTGGGTGTGGGGGAAATGGCGAAAACCCCTTAATCACTGCAAATCAATGATCGTATAGGAGTTTGCTTATGAATTACCAGAAAAAGACCGTCCGCGACATCGACGTGAAGGGCAAGAAGGTCCTTCTCCGCTGCGATTTCAATGTCCCTCAGGACAAAAAGACCGGTGCCATCACCAGTGACAAGCGCATCGTGGCTGCTCTGCCCACCATTCGGTATCTGCTGGATCAGGGCGCGGCGGTGATCGCCTGCTCTCACCTGGGAAAGCCGGAGCCGGACTTTGACAAGTGGGTCAAAAAGCAGACAGAAAAGGGTAAGGATCCCGCAGAACTCACCGAGGCTGCCTGGAGCAAGGAGCAGAAGAAGCTGACCCTGGCTCCCGTAGCCGCCCGTCTGGCAGAGCTGCTGGGACAGGAAGTTATCTTCGCCAGCGACGTTGTGGGTGAGGATGCCCAGACTAAGGCCGCGGCCCTGCAGCCCGGTCAGGTCCTGCTGCTGGAAAACACCCGCTTTGAAAAGGGCGAGACCAAGAACGATCCCGTCTTCGCACAAAAGCTGGCTTCCATGGCCGAGGTCTACGTGTCCGACGCTTTCGGCGCCGTCCACCGGGCTCACGCCTCCACCGCCGGCGTGGCGGCTTATCTCCCCGCCGTCTCCGGCTTCCTGATCGAGAAGGAACTGGAAGTCATCGGCGGCGCTCTGGCTAACCCCAAGCGGCCTCTGGTAGCTATCCTTGGCGGCAGCAAGGTCTCCTCCAAGATCGGCGTCATCAACAACCTGCTGGAGATCGCCGACACCATCATCATCGGCGGCGGCATGGCCTACACCTTCTCTGCCGCTCAGGGCGGTCAGGTGGGCGACAGCCTGCTGGAAGCCGACTGGGAAGCCTATTCTCTGGAAATGCTGGAAAAGGCCAAGGCCAAGGGCGTAAAGCTGCTGCTGCCGGTGGACACCGTGATCGCAGACGCCTTCTCTCCCGACGCCAACAGCAAGGTAGTCAAGTCCGGTGAGATCCCCGCCGGCTGGCAGGGTCTGGACATTGGCCCCGAAACCGTGAAGCTGTACTGCGACGCTGTGGCCGATGCCGGTACCGTTATCTGGAACGGTCCTATGGGCGTGTTTGAGTTCCCCGCCTTTGCTGTGGGCACCAAGGCTGTGGCCGAGGCTCTCAGCAAGACCTCCGCCATCACCATCATCGGCGGCGGCGACTCTGCTGCGGCTGTGGAGCAGCTGGGCTATGCTGACAAGATGACCCACATCTCCACCGGTGGCGGTGCTTCCCTGGAATTCATGGAGGGCAAGGAGCTTCCCGGCGTGGCCTGCCTGCTGGATAAGTAATTGCAGCGCAACGAGCTTTGCCCGCTATCGCAGTCCGGCAAAATCAGGATCTCCACATAGTTCGATCCCACAAAGCGGCAGAGCATTCTGCCGCTTTCCATACGATTTTTTCGCAAAAACAGTCGAATTTTTCAAAAATACTTGACAAATCTCTGTGTTTTCGCTATAAAATAATAAGTTTTGTTGTTGAGCCTTTTTCGGACCGCCATGACGGCCCTCCGAAACGGTCCGATCATCGTTATCAAAGATACAAAAGGAGAAAAAAGAGTTATGAACCGCAGATACCGTAAGACTGTCATCGCTGGCAACTGGAAGATGAACATGACCGCCACCGAGACCAAGAAATTCGCTGAGGATCTGAAGAAGATCGCGGACCGTGTTTTCGGGCCGGAACGCGTCACCTGCATTCCCGAATTGCCGGACGGCTCGCCGCCCGTGCAGCGGATTCGACAAACCGTCCCCTCCGGCGGCCCGAGGCCGCCTCTCTGAATCTATGCAAACACCCGCATCGTCAACGGCCTTTGTGGAAACCCTGTCCTTTGATGACCCGACACTGGCCAATGCCCTGTTCGGACCGCACAACGCCCACCTCAACGTCATCGCCGAACGCACGGGAGCGGATCTCTCCACCCGGGGAACCACGCTGGCCGTGACGTCCGATGATCCCGCGCTGCGCGAACGCATCCTGAATCTGTTCACCCAGTTTTACGGCCTGCTGCGCAGCGGGCACGCGCTCCAGAGTTCCGATCTGGAGCAGGGGCTCCAGCTCCTTGAGAGCGATCCGGGCTCGGATCTGCGCCGCTCGTTCCGTGACGAGGCCGTGCTCTCCCTGCCCAAGAAGACCGTCACCGCCCGCAACACGGCCCAGCGCGCCTATCTGGAAACGCTGCGCAGCAACGAAATGGTCTTTTCCGTGGGACCGGCCGGAACCGGCAAGACCTACCTTGCCGTGGCGATGGCCGTGCATATGCTCAACGCGCGGCGGGTGCGCCGCATCATCCTGACCCGCCCCGCCGTCGAGGCGGGCGAGAAGCTCGGCTTCCTGCCCGGCGATCTCGCCGAAAAGGTCAACCCGTATCTGCGCCCTCTTCACGATGCCCTGCTTGATATGCTCGGGCCCCAGAAGATGGCCTCGCTTCAGGAAACGGGCATTATCGAAGTCGCGCCGCTGGCCTTCATGCGCGGCAGGACACTGAACGACGCGTTCATCATCCTTGATGAGGCGCAGAACACCACGCGCGAACAGATGAAGATGTTCCTGACCCGCCTCGGCTTCGGCTCACGGGCGGCGATCACCGGCGACATCACCCAGATAGACTTGCCCGCGCAGGGCGAGGACAGCGCGTCGCGTTCCGGTCTGGTACATGCCCTGCATGTCCTCAAAGGCGTCAAAGGCGTTGCTTTCCGGCATTTCACTTCCGCCGACGTGGTACGCCACCCTCTGGTCGGACGAATAGTACAGGCCTATGATGACTACGAGAAACTCCCCTCTTCGCATCAATGAGCTTTCCCGGATAACGCGGACGCTGTTCCGGCAGCACCATCACGGCGTGGGCCTCTTCGTCCTGATCGCCACCCTGTTCGTGCTCTCGTTTCTGGCGGGCCTTCAGCCGCCCATGCAGTTCCGGGTGTTCATGGCCGGGGAAGTGGCCGACAGCGATGTCGTCGCGCACCGCAGCCTGACGGTGGAGGACACCGAGGCGGCCAAGATCAAGCGCAATCAGGTCGCCATGCTCCAGCCCACGGTGTTCGACCTCAGCGTGACCGAAATCGCCGCGTTGCGGCAGAAGATCTTCGGTATGCTCAAGCTGATCAACGGGCAGGAAACCTCTCCCGAGGCGCAGGACGCCTTGCGCGCTTCGCTCGCGGAAAAGCTCGCAACGCCGGTCAGCTCGGATTTGCTCGCCCAGTGGATGAGCCCCGAAGTGCAGGAGTATGTCCTCTCCACGGGCTTGCCGTGGTTTGAAGATCGCTTGCGCGAGGGCGTAGTAGGCGACGTGCGCCTTGCCCTGCCCTCCAAGAACGGGATCATCGTCCGCGACGTGGACACAAAGGCGGAAACCCTGCGCCCCGACGTATCGGATATCCGTGACGTGCCCGCCGTGCTCGCGGCCTTCACGCAGAAGCTGCGCTCCGCCGAAAAGCTCACCCCGCAGGGCCGCCGCGCCGTGCTGGTCCTGTTCTCGCCGCTGATCATGCCCACGCTCACCCTGAACCGCGAGGCCACGCAGGCCCTCGGCAATGCCGTGGCCCAGACCGTGGAGCCCGTCTACTACCATATCCAGAAGGGTGAAGTCGTCGTTTATCAGGGCGAGCGCGTCACCCGCGAGAAGCAGCTCAAGCTCCAGAGCCTCTACCAGAAGCAGGAGGGGCTGATCCATTCGCGTACCGTGGCGGGAACGTTCGTCTTTTCGCTCATCCTGACGCTCGGCCTGTTCATGGCCCCGAGCGGCAAACCGGGCACCCCCCTGCGGAAAAAGGACTTTTTGTTCATCTCGCTGCTGCTGTTCGTCTTCGGCATCGCGGCGAAAGGCACCTACATGCTCGTGGGCAAGGTCGTCCAGCCGCAGGACATCGCCCTCGTCATCCACTTCTTCCCCGTGGCGGGTGCCGCGGGGCTGTGCGCGCTCATCTTCGCGGCCCGGCGCTATTGCGTGGTGGGCCTGCTGATATCCCTGTTCGCCTGCGTCATGCTCAAGGCCGACCTTCCGCTGTTTTTGTTCTTCTTCCTTTCCGCCATGCTGAATACATGGCTCGTCATCCGGGCGCAGAGCAGGCAGGACGTGGTCATCGGCATCATCCCGCTGGCGCTCGGGCAGATCATCATCGCCCTCGGCAGCGGCTGGCTGGAGGGTTTCCGGGGCGGCAACACGTTCCTGTGGCTCTTCGGCATCGTTTCCCTCAACGCCTTCATTTCCATAGCTATCCTGTTCGCCATCAGCCCGATCATCGAAATGGCCTTCCGGTACACCACCCGGTTCCGGCTCATGGAGCTGATGAACCTCGAACAACCGCTCCTCCAGGATCTCATGGTGGCCATTCCGGGGACCTACCACCACTCGCTGGTCGTCTCCAACATGGTGGAAGCCGGAGCCAAGGCCGTGGGCGCGAACAGCCTGCTGTGCAAGGTCGCGGCCCTGTACCACGACATCGGCAAGCTGGCCTATCCCGACTATTACATCGAAAACCAGTTCAACGGCCCCAACCGGCACGACAAGCTGGCTCCGGCCATGAGCGCCCTCATCCTGCTTTCGCATGTCAAAAAAGGCACGGAACTCGCCGCGCAGCACCATTTGGGCGACGAAATCGAGGACATCATCCGCCAGCACCACGGCACGGGTCTGATCAAGTTTTTCTATGCCAAAGCCAAGGAGTCGGGCGAAAATCCCCGCATCGAGGACTACTGCTATCCCGGCCCGCGCCCGCAGACCCGCGAGGCGGCCATCGTCATGCTCGCGGACGCGGTGGAAGCCTCCAGCCGCACGCTCACCGATCCCACGCCCGCACGCATCAAGACGCACATCGACACGATCATGAAGGGGATCTTCTCCGAGGGCCAGCTTGACGAGTCCGAACTGACATTCAAAGACCTTCATAAGCTGTCGGAAAGTTTTGCCCGCATCCTGACGGGGCTTTTCCATCAGCGTATCGCCTACCCTGATCTGAATAAAGACAAAAAAACGGCCAGCGACAAACCAGAACAGGCCAAAGTGCAGGCCAAGCCTGAAGAAAAAACGGAACAGCGCCCCGACGTGAAACGCACGGTCGCCTACGCGGCCTCCAGCGTGATGCCGGGCTCCTCCGGTGCGGCGGCCCCGAACGGGCCGGAGCAACAGGGCGCGGCTCCGGCGGCACCCCACACACCCGTACCCCCTTCAACGAATCCGGGCTCGCCCATTGACCTTGTCTACCCCGTCGTTCCCGGCCCGCCGAAACCCGTCAACAAAGGGCCGCTGTCCATGAAGCCCGTGGGGAAACGCCCATGAGCCCGCTCGAAGGTTTTCCGCAGGAGCAAACCGACGCGCCCTCCGACTCCGGCGCTCTCCGGCTCAACCTTTCCGGCGGCGGACTGTGCTGGCGGCTCCCGTTCTGCAGGGCGGAACTGCACCGGGCGCTCTCGGCCATGCTCCGCGCAGCCGGTTCCGGGCCCGCCGAATTGGATCTCGTCCTTGTCCGCGATGCGGGCATGGCGGACTACAACCTGCGGTACATGGGTTGCCACGGCCCCACCAATGTCTTATCTTTTCCCATAGACGAGCAGATCGCCGGGCCGGAGGACGAAGACGTCCCCGTCCAGCTCGGGAGCCTCGTCTTTTCCGTCGACACCCTGCACCGGGAAACGCTCCTGTACGGGCAAGATCCGGAGGAGCATTGCCTCAGGCTTCTGGCCCACGGGCTCGGGCATCTGGCCGGCTACGACCACGGCCCTGAAATGGATGAATTGTGTTCCGAAATGCTGTCTGCGGCAGAGGCTTGGCTGACTGCCCAATGAAGAGCAAAAGGGGAACAACTACTTGCCATTTCCATAGCGCTGTGATAGATGCCCTCCAATATGGAAGCGCCTCAGATGTGCCCCCACACATCCGGTGGCTTTCTGCGGGCTCTGCATTGGGGTCCGTCGAGTGGTGAGTGATTCCATCAGATTTTTCGATTTCATTCTGTATGGAAAAGCGTGACAGGGTTTCCTAGTCACATAAACTGTCCAAGGAGGACGCACACATGGCTGAAGTCACCTACAAGGGTAAAACCTTCGAAGTTGATGAAGACGGCTTCCTGCTCAAGTTCGATGAGTGGTGCCCGGAATGGTTGGAGTACGTGAAGGAATCCGAAGGGATTACCGATCTGAACGAAGACCATCAGAAGATTCTCGACTTCCTTCAGGACTACTACCGCAAGAACGGGATCGCTCCTATGGTGCGCATCCTGTCCAAGAACACCGGCTACAAGCTGAAAGAAGTGTACGAACTCTTCCCCTCCGGCCCCGGTAAGGGAGCCTGCAAGATGGCTGGTCTGCCCAAGCCCACCGGCTGCGTGTGATCCCATCTTAGGGAAGATGACGCGCCGTAACGCCTTTTGGTAAGCGGCTGCGTACGCATTGTTCCCATACAGGGCGAGAGGTTTCCTCTCGCCCTGTTTTTTTGTTGTTATCTCTCATTGAAAAGACCCGGTTTCGGGAAAAAAATACAAGTAAGGCTCTTTACCTTTGTACGGCCCACAGGTAGAGTCTCATTCAAGTGAATATGGCAATGCCGAAAGAACGGTTTCGCCGGCCGGATAACGCTAGAGGATGCCCGGCCGGGTCGACATTGCAGCACCTCCTGAGCAAGGGAAAGGCCCAAAAGGGCCTTGCAGCACATATTCGCTGTCAATTTTGCAGGACGCTTTGCCCTTGCCGTTCCGGACGGGGTGAAAACGCCTAACTCAAAGAAACGGAGGCTCACATGAAATTTTCCCGTTCTATTGTCCTCGCCGTCGCCCTGATCTTCGCTTGGGCCACGGCCGGTTTTGCGGCCCACTCGGCCGAAATCTGCCAGAAGCGCATTGAAAGCTTCAACTATCTGGTGGACTACTCCGGCTCCATGATGATGAACTTCCCCTCCGTCGGCAAGACCAAGATGGCCGTTGCCAAGGAAGTCATCAAGCGCGTCAACGACATGGTGCCCGAACTCGGCTATCAGGGCGGCCTGTACACCTTCGCTCCTTATGGCGCGGTCGTGAACCAGGGCCCGTGGGTTCGCTCCACCCTCGCCGCCGGCGTCGACAGCCTGAAGGACAATCTGGAAACCTTCGCCCGCTTCACGCCCATGGGCGACGGCATCCAGGCCCACAACGGCATCATCAGCCAGATGACCCCGCGCGCGGCCGTCATCCTCGTGAGCGACGGTGAAAGCAACCGCGGCATCAGCCCCATCGACGAAGTCAAGGCCATCTACGCCGCCAATCCGAACGTCTGCTTCCATGTGATCTCCGTCGCCTCCTCTCCTGAAGGCCAGGCCACTCTGGACGCCATCGCGGCCCTCAACGCCTGCTCCGTGTCCGTCAAGGCCATCGACCTCCTCAAGAGCGACGCCGCCGTCGACAAGTTCGTTGGCGATGTGTTCTGCCAGGAACGCGTGGCCGTCGTTGAAGACGTCGTCGTCCTCCGTGGCGTCAACTTCGCCTTCGACAAGTACGACCTGACCCCCGAAGCTCAGGGCATCCTTAATGAAGCCGCCCGCATCATTATGGAACACCCGAACATGAAGGTGCAGCTCCTCGGCTGGACCGACAGCATCGGCACCGACGCTTACAACCTGAAGCTCTCCCAGCGCCGCGCTGACGCCGTGAAGAACTATCTGGTTGCCCAGGGCGTGCCTGCCAGCCGTATGATTGCCATTGGCAAGGGCAAGTCTTTCCGCTATGACAACAATACGGAAGAAGGCCGGTACATGAACCGCCGTACTGAACTGGTCTTCATGGACTAGTACGCAAGCAACAATCAACAAAGGCCCGGCGGACTCTCGTCGGGCCTTTTGTGCTCAAGAGGACCTTTCCCCAATGCAGTTAATCAAGAAATCCGCACTGTTCGCTCTGGTTCTTTCGTCCGCCCTGATCTGCGGCCAGCAGGTTCAGGCCGCTAAACCCAGCGCCGCTCCCGCTCAGGAAACCACCCTTGAGGTGAAGGCCAAACTCGACGCTTTCGCCAAGAGCTACGTGGCCCGCGCCAACGACACCCTGAAGAACAACCGCCAGAACATGTCGGTGACCAAGCAGGGCAAGGGCTATGTGGCCCGTTACACGGAAGTGGACGCCTCCACCATGACCACGGAAATCTACCCCGGCAAGGGCCCCGGCTGCGAATACGTGGGCCACATCGTATATCTTGAAAAAGTATACGAATGCACCGGCAAGACCATCTCCGAGGCCAAGACCGGCACCTTCACGACCCCGAAAGCCCGCCGTATCCGCGAACTGACCCGTTACGACGGCAAAAAGTGGATCTACTAGCCGAATGAACAGGGGGCGCTGCTCCGCCCTGCACCCGCCGGGGGAACCATCCCCCCGGCCCCCTCGAAAAAGAGTACAGAAAGGCCGGACGGCAACACCGTCCGGCCTTTCTGTACTCTTCAGCGGCGCGAGGAAGCCCTTTCCTCTCCCCTCCTGCCGTCTTCATAGATTAGCTCAAAAGAAGCTGAGGACCGTCTCTGAGAGGCAAAACGTGCCCAACAAGCCATCCGGGCTCACCGAGAGCGGCAAGGCGCTCCAGAGCCTCTTCTACGCGCCCCTGAGGCACAGCCAGCACCAGCCCCCCGGAAGTTTGCGCGTCGAATACGAGGGTGGCCCTCAGGCTGTCCACATCGGGGCTCACGAACGTACGGCAGGAACAATGCCTGCGGTTGGCATAACTGCCCGCAGGAATCAGGCCGTCAGAGGCGAACGCTTCCACGTTGTCGATAAAAGGCAACGAGGCGGTGTCTATCTCGACGACGACCCGGGAACCCCGCGCCATCTCCAGCAAGTGCCCGCCGAGCCCAAATCCCGTGATATCCGTTGCGGCCTTGAGGTTCATGGCCCGCAGCACTTCGGCGGCGTTCGCGTTCAAATGGGTGGCCCAACGGTAGAGATCTGCTTCGGCCTTGCCGCTGCCGTCCCACTGTGCCTTGATTGCGGTCGCCAGCACGCCTGTGCCGAGCGGCTTGGTCAGCACAAGCGCGTCTCCGGGACGCAGCCCGGCGTTACTGGCCACGGCGCCAGGATCCACATAGCCGGTCACGGACAAACCGTATTTGATTTCCGCGTCTTCCATCGTATGCCCGCCGGCAAGCACGGCTCCGGCCTCGACGATTTTTTCAAGGCCGCCCGCCAGAATCTCGGCAAAGACCTCCAACGGCACATCCTGTGCCGGGAACGCCGCGATATTCATCGCCGACCACGGAACCCCACCGACGGCGTACACGTCCGAAAGCGCGTTCGCCGCCGCAACCTGACCGAACAGCCGGGGATTGTTGCCGAGAGGACTCAGCACATCCACCGTCTGCACCAGCGCCATTCCCGCAGGCGGCGTGCGGAGGATCACGGCATCCTCGTTGTGCTCAAAACCGTGCAACACGCGCCCCTCCGGGTCCGGCACACCCGGCAGGGACGCCAATACCTGCTCCAGCAACTCTGGAGCCGTCTTCGCCGCTCAGCCGGCGGCCTTGGCTTTGTCCATCAGTCTGAACGACATGACATGCTCCTTGAATGAAGGTTGATGACGGAAGAGCCCACCTCCACCATTCGAGGGAAGGGCTGAAGCTAGAACGCTTCCCTGTCCAGCACGCGGCAGCCGATAGCCTCGGCCAGATGGGGAACGCCGATGGATTCCGATCCGGCGAGATCCGCAATCGTCCGGCTTATCCGCAAGATCCGCGTATAGGCGCGGGCGGAAAGCGCCAGCCTCTGCACGGCTTCCCGCAGAAAAGCCCTTTCCGGTGCTCCCATGCGGCAGTGCTTCTCAAGGAGGCTGCCGGACAGATCGGCATTCGTCCGGCAATAGGGAACCTCCGCATAGCGCGCTTGCTGTACGGCCCGCGCAGCAAGCACTCGTTCGCGCATCCGGGCCGACGTCACAGGCGAGGCCCCGGCCTGCAGCTCCTCGTAAGGGACGGCGGGCACATTGATATGCAGGTCGATGCGGTCCAGAAGCGGCCCGGACAGCCGCGCCCGATAGCGGCGGATCAGCCCCGGCGAACAGACGCACGTATGCCGGGGATCGGTGGCATAGCCGCAAGGGCACGGATTCATGGCCGCCACCAGCATACAGTCCGCCGGAAAGGTTACCGAATGCGCCGATCGGGATACCGTCACCGTACCGCCCTCAAGCGGCTGGCGCAGGACGTCGAGCGTATTCTTGCCGTATTCCGGCAGCTCGTCGAGAAACAGCACGCCCCGGTGGGCCAGAGAAACTTCGCCGGGCCGGGGATACGCCCCGCCGCCGACCAGCGCCACATCGGACACCGTATGATGCGGCTCGCGGAAAGGCCGCTCCGAAACCAGCCCCTTGCCGCCGAGCATCCCCGCCACGCTGTAAATTTTGGTCACTTCCAGCGCCTCGTCCGGCTCGAGGGGCGGGAGTATGGACGGAATGCGCTTGGCGAGCATCGTCTTGCCGCTTCCGGGCGGGCCGATGAGCAACAGGTTGTGCCCGCCAGCCGCCGCGATCTCGATAGCGCGCTTGGCGTGCTCCTGCCCCTTGACGTCGGCGAAGTCCAAAATGCCCCGCGCGGGGTCGTCATCGGATACGGGCGGCTCGGCGGGCATCAGCTCGCATTCACCCATGAGGAACCGTACGGCTTCGTCCAGCGTCGCCGGACCATAGGCGGGAAGCCCCTTGACCAAGGCCGCTTCAGAGGCATTTTCCGGGGCGGTGACGATGCCCTTCGCGCCTTCGTTCCGGGCCAGCATCCCAAGCGGCAGAACGCCGGGCACTGGCTTGATCGCACCGCTCAGGGAAAGCTCCCCGGCGAGGAACCAGCCCTCCAGCCGCTCCGCGGGCAGGACGCCCGCCGCCCCCAGCAAAGCCACGGCCAGCGGCAAGTCATAGGCGCTTCCGGCCTTCCGGCGGTCCGCCGGAGCCAGATTGACGGTGATGCGCGCCGCGGGCAGCGTGAACCCGCATGAACGCATGGCCGCGAACACCCGTTCCTTGGCTTCGCGTACAGCGCCTTCCGCAAGCCCGACCATCACAAAGGCGGGCATCCCCTTCCGCAGGAAATCCGCTTCCAAATCCACCCGGAAGGCGTCCACGCCCTGCAACGCCCCACATGCCAACCTGACGATCATACTCTGTCCTTTACGCAATGCCTCCGGCGGCCCTGCACCCGCAGCTTGCCCCGGAACCTGTCTTGCTCAACGCCAGGGCAAACGGCGACGCCTTCCCCGTACATAACATCCGCCCCAAAACTATCATACAACAGCCAAGCAAGACAAATAGCCGCCTGCACGCCAGCTGGCCCTCCCTTTTCCTCTCCACCGCAGGCCTCTTTTGCTCCCAATCCCATCCCCAACGTCCCCATAAAAAAAACGCCCGAACGACATCGTCCGGACGCGGCCCGCCGGGAAAACCGGCAACAGGGACTCAATAAAAACGGAAGCCTTTAGGGAGGGAGCCTGACAGATTTAGGGAGAGGCAGGAAAACCTTTCTCCAGAAAAGCCCTCCTGCCTCTCCCCAATTCCATACAGCAATCTACTTCCGCTTCTCTTCCTCAAGGATCTCTTCGGCGCGCAAAAGCGCCTCGTCGAGCGACGGATAGACGTTCTCTTCGCCAACGGCACGGAGGATGCCGACCCGCTGGAGCGTCCTGCGGGCGGGTTCCTGCACGGCGGCAAAGAGGACGCGGCAGCCTTCCTGACGGCGCTCAAGGAACGCCTCCAGCGCGTGGATACCGGTCATATCGATGGCGGGCGTATTGTGCAGGTACATGATGAATACCTTGGGAGGCGTCTCCATCGCGTCCAGCGTGGACTGGAACCGGTCGGCCACCCCGAAGAACAACGGCCCGTTGATGGCGAAAATCTCCACGCCGTCAGGTACGGTTTCCTCATCGGGCAGGGGAATGTCGTGCGCGGCGGCCTCTTCCTCTTCGCCGGAAACGCAAGTGTGGATGCCCGTCAGCTCGCTCATGCGGCGCATGAACAGCAGGGAAGCCAGCATGACCCCGGTATATACGGCTACGGTCAGATCGAAGATCACCGTCAGCGCGAAGGTCAGGATCATCACCGACCAGTCGGACTTCGGCCCTTGGAAAATATGCCGCACCGTCCGCAGATCGCTCATGTCATAGGCGACCATGACCAGCACGGCGGCGAGGGCCGCCAGCGGGATGTATTCGGTCAACGGCAGAAGCCACATGACCACCACGACGAGGAACAGGGAGTGCACGATGGCGGAGATGGACGAATGCGCACCGGCGCGCACGTTGGTCGCCGTGCGGGCAATGGCGCCCGTGGCGGCGAAACCGCCGAAGAACACCGAGGCCACGTTGCCGATACCCTGCGAAATCAGCTCCATATTCGAATTGTGCCTGTCGCCTGTCATGCTGTCCGCCACAACACAGGCCAGCAGCGATTCGATGCCCGCCAGCAGGGCGATGGTCAGCGCGTCGGGGAACAGCTCGCGGATACGCTCGAAGGTGATCCCGTACGGCAAAGTGAAATCGGGGAAGCCAGTGGGCAACGTGCCGAACCGGGAACCGATGGTATCGGTAGGCAGGGAGAACAGCCACACCAGCAGCGTGGACAGGAACACGGCCACCACGGGCGCGGGAACTTTGGGGATCTTATGCCTGACGATCAGGATGACCAGCAACGTGAAAACCGCCACCCCGAACGTCGCGGGGCTGAAATCCATGGCGTTTTGGGCATAGGCCCCCCACTTGTCAAAAAACTCCGGCGGGGTATCGACAAGCGGCAGCCCGAAGAAATCCTTCATCTGCGAGGAGAAGATCAGCAGCGCAATCCCAGTGGTGAAGCCCGTGGTCACCGGATAGGGGATATATTTGACCAGCGCCCCCAGCCGCAGGAACCCGAAGATGACGAGCAGGATGCCCGCCATCAGCGTCGTCAGGACAAGCCCCTCGTAGCCGTGCCGGGACACGATGCTGTAAATGATGACGACGAACGCGCCCGTCGGCCCGCTGACGGGGAACCGGCTCCCGCTGAAAAACGCCATGAAAAAACCGGCGATGATGGACGTATACAGCCCCCGTTCCGGCGTCAGGCCGGAAGCGATGGCGAACGCAAGCGCGAGCGGAAGCGCCACCACGCCCACGGTGATCCCTGCCGAAACGTCCTTGGACAGCATCCCAAGGCTGTACCCGCTGCGGATTGTCTTAAAAAGGCTCGGAACAAGCGGCGATTTGTGCTGCGCCGGCTGTATGCTGGACATGAAACCCTCTCCTCCCAACAAAACGAGACATGAAAAAAGGAAATGAAGCGGCCTTACATTTGCGGATCGGACGGAGACGCCGGGACGGCACGCCTGCCGATCATAAGCTTGCGCTCGTAATAACGGAGCACAGCCGAAATGCTCAATGTCATGGCCAGATAGAAGATGGCGACGGTCAGCCACACTTCAAAGGCCCGGAAGTTCACGGCGATGATTTCCTGCCCCTGCCGGGTCAGTTCGCCCACGCCGATGACGACGAGCAGGGAAGTATCCTTCAACGAAATGATGCACTGGTTGGTCAGCGGGGGAATCATGCGCCGGAAGGCCTGAGGCCAAATGATGTAGAGCATGGTCTGGGCCTGCGTGAGCCCGGTGGAGCGTCCGGCCTCGGTCTGCCCCTTGTCGATGGACTGGATGGCGCCGCGCACGATTTCCGCGATATACGCGCCGGAGTTCACGCCGATGGCGATGACGCCCGCCACGTCGGGGGGAATGCGCATGCCAAGGGCCAGCGGCAAGCCGAAATAGAGGAACATAACCTGAACGATAAGCGGCGTCCCGCGGATCGCTTCGATGTAGAGGATGGCGATGCCGCGGAGGAAGCGGCTCCGGGAGGTATTGGCAAGCCCGGTGACCACGCCGAGCAGGAGACCGACGAGCAGGCCGCCCAGCGTGATGATGAGCGTCAGCTTCATCCCGCCGAGGAGCTGGGGCGCGGTTTCCAGAATGATCGAAGGTTCGAAATCAAAAGCCATGAGGCACCCGATGGATTAAAGGAGAAAAAGGGACGGGGAGGCAGAAACCTCCCCGTTGCTCTATTCCAGCGAATAGAGGCACCCTACATATCAGATTCCTTGGGCGCGAAACCGAACCACTTTTCGTACAGCTTGGCGTAGGAGCCGTCCTTGCGCATCTGGTCAAGGACGCCGTTGACCTTCTTCACCAGCTCCTCGTTGCCCTGGGCAAAGCCGATACCGTACTTCTGGCCTTCGTACAGGGGGCCGACGACCTTGGCCTTGCCCTTGCCGGCGCTGTTGGCGAACGCGGTCACCACGGGCATGTCGAACACCACGGCGTCGACGCCCTTGCTGAGCAGTTCAAAGAACATGCCGTCGTTGTTGGGGAACTGCTTCAATTCCTTCGCTTTGCCGAAATCCTTCATAAACGGCACGGAAGAGGTGCCGGTCTTCACGGCAACGACCTTGCCCGCGAGGTCTTCAACCTTGCTGATGCCCTTTTCGTCGTCACGGACGAGGATCTTGAGGCCGGACGTATAGTAGCCGTTGGAGAACTGCACGACCTTGGCGCGTTCAGGCGTGATGGTCATGCCGGCGATGCCCACATCCACGTTGCCGGTCTGGAGGCCGGGGATGATGCCGTTGAAGTCCATGGGCTGAAATTTGTAGGAAAGGCCCAGCTTCTTGGCAATGGTTTCCCAGAGTTCGATATCAAAACCGGTAAACTTGCCGTCCGGCCCCTTGAATTCGAAGGGCATGAAGTTGGTGTCGTGAGCGACGACAAGTTCCTTGGCAGAGGCGGGGGCGACCAGCACGGTCATGAGAACAAAACCCATGATCAGGGCAGCGATACGTTTCATTATCAACCTCTTTGGGTTAGGGGAGAAAGGAAGGGCCGCATCCGGAACCTTCGGAAAAACGGCGTGGCCTTTTCCACTGCGGAGGGACGGACCCGTCCCGGCGACAGAAACCGAGAGGCATCCACGCGACTCCTCCTGCGCGGACCCCCTGTTCCGAGGAAGAGCCTTTCCCATGCCGCCGGAATCCCCCGACTCCTGCGGCACACACCCTTCCCCAGCATACCAACCCCTAGAATCACGCATCCATCAACAAAAATCAAGTGCAGATGCCGTATTTCCGTAAAGCCGCGCTCCACGCCAGCTCACGGATACCGCGTTCCGCCTTTTGCGCTCATCTCCCCGCGACCGCTTTTCTTTTCTATTGACGCGCCCCGTGCTCACGTCTAATACTCCTTCCTTATTTTTAGGAGGAGAAACCATGTTTCGTACCGTGTTGACCAGCCTTCTCGCCGTATTGGTGCTTTGCGGCTCCGCGTTCGCCGCAGAGAAAACGCTCATCGCCGCCGCCAACCCCACGTGGCCGCCCATGGAGTTCTTGGACGAAAACAAGAACATCATCGGCTATGACCGCGACATCATTGCCGCAATCGCCGAAGAGATCGGCATGAAGAGCGAGTTCCGCAACATCGCGTGGGACGGCATCTTCGCGTCGCTCGAATCCGGACAGGCCAACGTCATCGCTTCCTGCGTGACCATCACGGACAAGCGCAAGAAGGCCTATGTGTTCTCCGATCCCTACTACGAAGTCCATCAGGCCGTCGTCGTCGCCAAGGACTCCGCCATCAAGAAGCCCGAAGACCTCAAGGGCAAGAAGGTCGGCGTGCAGATCGGCACCACCGCCATCGAAGCGCTGCGCAAGATGAACGTGGACATCGACCTCCGCACCTATGACGAAGTCGGCCTCGTGTTCGAAGATATGCGCAACGGCCGCCTCGACGTCGTGGTCTGCGACGATCCCGTCGCCCGCTACTACGCCAGCCGCAAGGAAGGCTACAAGGACCTCATGAAGGTCGCCTTCCTCACCGAAGACGTCGAGTACATCGGCTTCGTGTTCAGCAAGGACAACGCCGAACTCGCCGCTCAGGTCAACAAGGGCCTCAAGGCCATCCGCGAAAACGGCAAGGAAAAGGCCATCCGCAACAAGTGGCTTGGCGAATAGTTTTTTTAAATTGAAGATTGGGGAGGGGAAAGGAAAACTTTCTAAAGAAAGTTTTCCTTTCC
>ERZ835541.481-NODE-481-length-50229-cov-12.536094_pt1 | contig 50229 bp, 38 predicted proteins | sample MGYA00519945_ERZ835541 | MGnify/ENA primary metagenome ERZ835541 (study PRJEB31850, sample SAMEA3708780) | human gut metagenome | biome: human gut; feature: human-associated habitat; material: faeces | place: China | collected 2014 ...
CGGACAACGTGCCGAGCAACGAGTTCCTGAACCTGGAGGGCGACAAGATTTCCACGTCGCGTAATTGGGCGGTGTGGTTGCATGAGTACTTGCGCGATTTTCCGGGCAAGCAGGACGTATTGCGCTATGTGCTGACGGCCAATGCTCCGGAAACGAAAGACAACGATTTTACGTGGAAAGACTTCCAGGCGCGTAACAACAACGAACTGGTGGCCGTGTACGGCAATTTCGTGAACCGTGCCTTGCAGCTTACGCAGAAGTATTACGATGGTGTGGTGCCCGCCTGCGGCGAGCTGACGGAGTATGACCGCCAGACGCTGGATGAGTTCAAGGACGTGAAAGCGAAGGTGGAAGAATTGCTCGACGCGTTCAAATTCCGCGACGCGCAGAAGGAGGCGATGAACCTGGCACGCATCGGTAACAAATATATCGCCGACAGCGAGCCTTGGAAAGTGGTGAAGACCGATCCTGAGCGGGTGAAGACCATCATCTACATCTCTTTGCAGCTCACGGCCAATCTGGCCATCGCTTTCGAGCCGTTCCTGCCTTTCAGCAGCGAGAAGCTCCGTAAGATGTTGAATATGGAAAGTTTCGAGTGGAACCGCTTGGGACGGACGGACCTCTTGCAGGCCGGTCACCGGTTGGCCAAGCCGGAATTGTTGTTCGAGAAGATAGAAGACGATGTAATCGAAGCGCAGGTACAGAAGTTGCTGGACACGAAAAAAGCCAACGAGGAAGCCAACTATAAGGCCAAGCCCATCCGCGAGAATATCGCATTCGAGGACTTCCAGAAGCTGGACATCCGTGTGGGGACGGTGTTGGAATGCACCAAAGTGCCCAAAGCGGACAAACTGTTGTGCTTCAAGATTGCCGACGGGTTGGAAAACCGCACGATTGTGAGCGGTATCTCCAAATTCTACAAGCCCGAGGAACTGGTGGGCAAGCAGGTTTGCTTCATTGCCAATCTTGCTCCCCGTAAATTGAAAGGCATCGAAAGCCAAGGCATGATACTCTCGGCGCTGAACTATGACGAGTCGCTGAGTGTCATTACCGTAGACCGTGAGGTGAAGCCCGGTTCTGAGGTCTGCTGACCCCGGCAGGGCCGTCAATGACGATGGACTGTATTTCATAAAAGGAGAGGATACCGTGGCCGGTTCCTCTCCTTTCTGTTTATAGTCCGCCGTCTACCATCCATATTCCCTGCGGGTTGTCGCGACGCAAAGCGATATGGCGGTTTTCAGTCTTTCCGTCCGGAGTCGTCAGTTTGTAGAACACGATGACGCCTTTATAGTCTTTCTTTTCTTTGGCTTGACTGACTGCTGAAACCTTGCAGCCTTTCATGTTTTCGGTGAGTGTAGGAAGTTGGGCCGTGTAATAGTAGAGTGCTTCGCCGGCCATTTGGGGCTTGCCGTCGGTGAGGGCCTTCAGGATTCTTTGTGCGGCTTCCCGGGCGGTTTCGTTCGTTAGTTTTCTCAGGTGTGCCGGGTCTTTGACGGACGGGGTGTGGGCGGACAGCCAAGTCACTTGTGTGGTGTCGGGGCGTTGCACGAGCACGCTGGGGACGAGTGGCAAGTTGTAGACAATATGTTCGCTTTTCAACACCAATGTTTTTTGGCCGTCACGTTCCCACCAAATCTGTACCTGTTGCAGCAGACCGTCCCGTTTGGAGAAGACGTTTTCCGTTGTGCACCGGTAGCTTTTTTCTTCTTTCTCAAGCAAGGACGCACTGATGGCGTTGCCATACACATCGGTGTGGGTCACGATGGTGATGGTGGAATCGGTCTCCGTCATTTCCGCGTGTGCTTGCGGGTTGCCGGATAGTGCCGCTTTTTGTTGCTCCAAGAGTGTTTCCGGACGAAGCAAGGAAGAAAACCCTTCTGCGAAATTGCACGTCTCGTCACCACATACGGCAAGGCCGCCTGTGGTCCACATGTATTGTTTCCCGTCGTCGGAAACGATGGTGCGTCCTCCTTCTTTTTCCAACCGCCAGAATGTCTTTTGGTTTTGGCGCAAGGATTCCAGGCTGATTCTCATGAAGCCGGATTCCGGATTGATGTAGGCGAAATTTTCGTTAGGCGTAGTACGGGCGTAAACCGACATGGAGAAGCTGGCCGCACTACGTGAACTCTTGATAGACTGGTCGAAAATAAGGGGGATGGAAGGAACAGCCTCTGCTTGGGTTGAGAAGAAGTTGCTGAGTCCCGTGCCTAATCCTGCCATGAAGATGGCCACGGCTGCCGCTATTTGTATCCATTTGTGTGACGGATGCTTCTTCGGTTTAGCCGTCGTCTGAAGAGGAGAGATGCTGACGGCCGGTTGGGTTTTCCCGAACGAGGGGGCGTGTTTGGGCGTAAGTAAGTTTACCGTGTGCATGAAGTCTTCGTAATAAGCACGGCATGCGGCACATTCTTTCATGTGTTGTCTGCAAGCTTCTGTAATGGCCGGGTCGGTTTGCTTGTCGCATAAGTCGGCCATATATTTCTTAAAATCTTCACATTTCATGATGTTCTGTTTTTTTAGGGTTTTGTACTTTAGGATTTGATTCCTTTTCTGATTTTTTCGATTCCGTACTGGAATCGGGATTTGGCGGTCGTGACCGGAATGTCCAAAATGGCGGCAATGTCTGAGAAACTGTTGTTGCCATGGATGCGGAGCCGGATGACTTCGGCTTGTTCTTCGGGGATTCCCGCCAGCAGGGTCGAGATAAGCCGGAACTCTCGTTCGAAGTTTTCCACTTGTTCTTCACAGATGTGCGACACTTGTTCTATCGGTACGAATGCTCGTACCTGCCGTCGGCGTAGCCGGTCGGTACAGAAATTGGAAAGGCTTCGATAGAGATAGCTGCGCAAGTCTGCCAAGGGCTGCCCTTCTGCATCTTGTCTTTTAGTATGCAGTTGCAGGAAAATGTCTTGTACGGCATCTTCGGCATCGTCCGCGTTCCCCAGCCGGTAACAGGCGTATCGTAGCAAGTGAGGTCTTTCGCTCTCCATCAATGCGGCTATCTCCCGATTCGGTTCCTCTTCCGGATGACTGTTTAGGGTTTGTTTCATATTTCATTCATGTTTTTTAGACTGCAATCTGTAATAATGACGCAGCAGGACGGTAAAAGACGTAAAAACTGCCTTCTTTTTTTGTATCTCGGGGATAAAAAAAGAAAAAAGGCAGTTTTTACGCGGAAAAATAAGGGTTCTGTTTAAGGCAGGTCTTCATTGTGCTCTCCAAGGTCTTGCCGGGGAAGATTGACTGCCAGCAGTATCCAGCCTAAAACACCGGCTACGATGGAACCGCAAAGGATACCCAGTTTCGCATCATTGAGGAGCGTGCTGCCCTCTATACCTATATTATAATAGGAGAGGTCGGCAATGAACATGGAAACGGTGAAACCGATGCCCGTCAGCATGCAGACGCTGAAAAAGTTTTTCCAGTTGCAGCCTTGGGGCAGTTGGACGAATCCCAACTTGACTGCCAGCCAGGAGAACGAGAATACGCCTACGAACTTCCCGACGGCCAATCCTAAAAAGACTGCCAGGCCTACGCCGTTGAGCAGACTGTCCATACTGATGCCTTCCAAGTTCACTCCTGCATTGGCGAAAGCGAAGACCGGAATCACGAAATAGTTGATGGGGTTCTGTAAAGCGTCTTCCAAATCCTGTAAGGGGCTGATCGTACGGTCCGAGGCATGTTCTATGTTTTTGAGCAACATGATTTGCTCATTGGACAGGATAGTAGTCCCCTTGTGGTTGGTGGTTGCCTGGTCTATGGGGAAACGGTTGATTTTGTTTCGCAGATGTTTGACAAAGTGAAGGGCGGAGACTCCGGGGCGTGCCGGAACGAAAAATGCTACGACCACTCCGGCTATGGTGGCGTGAATGCCGGAGTTCAGCAGGGAGTACCAGACAAATGTTCCGATGACGATGTAGAACATCTTGGATATGACGTGGCGTCGGTTGCCGATGGCTAAAATCACAAGTAGGATACCGGCATAAGCCAGGTATTGCAAATGTAGTTCGGATGAATAGAAAACGGCAATGACCAGAATGCCGCCCAAATCGTCGGCCACGGCCAACGTCGCCAAGAATATCTTCAGGCCGATGGGGACTCGTTTGCCGAACATGGAGAGTACCCCCAATGAGAACGCGATGTCGGTAGCCATGGGGATGGCCGTCCCCCGTAGCATAAGGGCATCGTCAGGGCAGGTGAGAAAAAAAATCAGTACGGGGATGGCCATGCCGCCGCAGGCTCCGATGATGGGGAGCAAGGCTTTCTTCAGTGTAGACAGTTCTCCCACCAGGATTTCCCTTTTGATTTCCAGTCCCACGGAAAAGAAAAACAAAGCCATGAGGAAATCGTTGATAAAGTCCATCAGGCTGAGGCTTTCTTTACCGTGGCTGAACAGATTGAAGTTACCGATAGAGAAACTGACCGGCTTCTCCCACAAGGAACGGTAGGCGTCTCCCCAACCGGAATTGGCCACTATCATGGCTACAATCGTGACGATAATCAGAATCAGGCTGGAGTTCACGTATTTCCTGAACATGCTAAGAAAAGTGTAATTCCTCATGGCTTTTAGGGATTGGGGGTAAGTTCTGGTTTTAATTTTTGCTGTTCCATACGATGGGGGTGCCCGTGGTCGTAATGCCCTCGGCTTGGATGCTGAGTACCGTGGGTTTGCTGTTGTTATACAAATTGACGGTGGCCTTTCCTGCGGCATCGAATTTCACGTTCGGGACCCAATATAAGGTACGACGGTAGTCTTTCGTGTCCGGCAGGGGCTTTTGGCTGTAGTCAGGACTATAGAAGTCTTCGCATACGGCGTATCCGTCCAACACGTAACGTCGGTCACGGTATGTAGGCTGGTAGCCGTCGTTGGGAAATAGACGGTAGTCGATGATGACATCCGGTTGGTTGTCGCCTTTGTACCTCGCGCTGCCTTGTTCGCGGGGAGCGTAATCCGTGTAAATATAAAGCTTGTCCAAGTTTCGGAGGTGTCTGTAAGCTTCCATTTTGCCTTCTCCGGCCGTGATGACGGGAGGAATCTCAATTTGCGTGCCGTTGGCCATGCGTGGCGGAGCAACGTTTTTGCGGGTACTCTTCAGGTTTATCGGTTTGCCGTCATACCGGACTTGTAGGAAATAGTCCCTGTCCATGCCCATATCTCCGATATAGGTCAGGGCGACTTGCTGCGGAAAGGTGACCCAGTTGTGCGTGCCGGTGCTCATGCCATAGTCGGCCGTGAGGTTGAATGCCTCGTAAGCGTCGACTACCAAGGCCGGTTTGCTAAGGTCGAGCTTGCGCAGTCCTCCCCGTTTGGTGCGTACGGTTATCGTGGCAAGCTGGCGGTCTGTGAAAGATGTTTGGCCGCCTTGGCTGTCGAACCGTTCGTCTGCGTCATAGCGCGGCGCATCCTGATAATAGCCATACGGTTTGGGGAATAAGGGATTGAACCGGTTCAATTTGACAAAATAGTCCGGATAAGCCTCCTCGTTGGTGAAGTCCTTCTTCATTTTGTCTTTGATGTAATCCTGACCTTTATCTTTGTCCGCAGCCGGAAGGAACAGGATGTATTTGTCGTAAAGTAAAGGCGTCTTCATATAAAACATTCCGTTTTCCGTCGTTTGCATGAGGTCCATGGTCTGGTTGCCTTGTATGAATGTGGGCCATACATTGACTTCTTCTTTCAGGTTGCTCATGATGGAGCCCGTGGTGAACGGATCACGTTGGTTGTCCTGAAGCATTTGGGTCAGCGGGTTATTGTCTGTGGTGTTGCCGGATTCAAGTCCATTGTTTTCTTGGTTCGGATGGTCTGCGGCTTCCATGATGTCTTCTATGGTGGCGTCCCGTTCTACGGAAGTGTCCGGAGCGCGCATGGTTCCTGTTCCGGGTAACCAGTTTTCTTCTTTGACATACGTTCCGTAGGCCAACCGGAAGTCTTCTATTCTGTTCACGCAACCGGAAATGGTTTGCAGTTGTTCCGGCATGTGCTGGATGGTCATGGGTTCGACGCCCGACATGGTTTTCCACGAATAACGTCGCCATCCCTGTACCATCATGAGGAGATCAAGTGCCTGACGACGAATACTGTCGTCCGCTTCGAAGTAGTAACCCGGATTCTCGACGAAACCTTTCAGTTCGCTTCCCAATAGCATTTCCGTGAGGATGTTGCCGTTGTCGTATGTCAGTTCGTCCGTGGCATGGTCCCGTATCGCCAATGACACATTGGGCGTGCCGGTGGTCGGGTTCGTCAGTTGGAGTTGCAGGGAGATGGGCTCGAAAGGTTCGTATTGTGCTTTTACCCCGTCGACGGTTAATTGCGGTGTGTCATATTCGTGGTGGTTGACGAATATCAGGCGGTCGGCGTACACACGTCCTTTCCCGTCGAACAGCGTAAACTGGTTTACTCCCGTAGGAAGCTGGTCGGACGGAATTTCTACGGTCGCTTTGCCGCCGTCGTCGAGCTTGATGTCATAATAGGCTTTCGATACGCCGTTGTGCATGACCTGCAGGCCGAGAACCGGTTTCGGGTCCGGAAGGCCGGAGGATTGGATAGAGGCGTTGACGACCTCCCCTTTTTGTACGACAGCCATGGCGCAGCCCTCCTTTTCCGGTTCGGGCAATGCGTATGTATAATCATATCCTTCGTATCGGAATACGGCTTTATATTTCTCTCCAGCCGGTATGTCCGGTAAAGTGAATATGCCGCGTCCCCGGTTCGTGGTTTTGGTCCGGGCGATTTCCTTCCCGTTTTTATCCTGTATGGATAGCTCGATATCGATGTGTTTTCCTTCCTCGGTGTTGGCTTCGAACGCTACTCTTCCGGTAGTGCCTTCCACGATGTCTCCTCCTTCGGGATAGAAGCGGAGGTCGAGTTTCGGCTTGCCTTTGTCGGATTTGAAGTATCTTCGCATCGGCCTGAGCGTCATGTCTTTGACGTAATCTCCGGGAGTTTGCGGTTGGTCGAATACCGGGAATACGCGTGAATAAATCTTATCATAATCCCGGAAAAAGTCTTTGGCCATTGATTTAAAGTAGAACATCAGTTCCGTCCATTTTGAATGCGGGTGTTCATACTGCCCGAAGTTCAGCATCCAACGGGTGTATGCCCTTAATTCATAATATCCGGCGTACAGGGAGTCGGTAAGCGCAAAAGCCCCGTGTCCCGTCCCGTCCGGCATTTCCAACTGTTGACGTTCTACCAGATAACCGTCGGGTGTGAGCAGTTCTACATATAATATTTTACTGAGGTCGGTCAGGGTCTGCCGGTCTGAGCGCGTGACGTAGGCTTTATACCATATCGTGTCGCCTACGAAATAGCAGGTGTTGTCGATGTGGAGAAAGACTTTTTCTTGGGGAATGGCCGTACCGAATTTTTCTACTTTCTGGCTTAAGGCCTCTGGGGTGGCAGAGGTTTGCGCTGCGTTTTCCCCTTGTCCCCATACGAAGAGAGAAGAGCAAAATGCAATACCGAGTGCAATGTTACGTTTCATGATATTTCGTTTAGGTTTGATAAGTATAAAGATAGTAATAAAATCTCCCATCAATAAATTTCTACCAAGAATTTCTTAGGTGATGTCCGCCGTTTATTGTTTTTATATCTATCTTTGCCCCAAGTAAAATTATTATGAAACTCAATTATACACATAAAGACTCTTATTATGACACTTATTAAATCTATTTCAGGCATACGCGGAACTATCGGCGGCCACGTGGGCGACACGCTGAATCCGTTGGACATTGTGAAGTTTACATCTGCATACGCCGCATGGATTCGCCGGACGACTACGGTGAAGAGCAATACCATCGTGGTGGGACGGGATGCACGCATTTCCGGCGAGATGGTCAAGAATGTGGTGTGCGGCACACTGATGGGCATGGGGTTCGATGTGGTCAACATCGGACTGGCTTCCACGCCGACCACCGAACTGGCTGTAACGATGGAAGGAGCCTGCGGCGGCATCATCATCACGGCCTCACATAACCCCCGGATGTGGAATGCTTTGAAATTATTGAATGAAAAAGGGGAATTCCTCAATCAAGAGGAGGGAAACGAAGTGTTGCGGTTAGCCGAGGAAGAGGCGTTTGAATATGCCGACGTGGACCATCTGGGGCACTATCGGGAAGACCAGACGTACGACCAAAAGCACATCGACTTGGTCAAGAACCTGAAATTAGTGGACGTGGAGGCGATTCGCAAGGCGCATTTCCGCGTGGCCATAGACACGGTCAATTCCGTGGGCGGCATCATCCTGCCCCGGTTGTTGGAACAATTAGGAGTGGAGCAGGTCACGGGGCTGTTTACGGAGCCGACGGGGAACTTCGGCCATAACCCCGAACCTTTAGAAAAAAACTTGGGCGACATCAAGGCTTTGATGCAAAAAGGCGGCCACGACTTGGCATTCGTGGTAGACCCGGACGTAGACCGTCTGGCCATGTTCTGCGAGGACGGGACGATGTACGGCGAGGAATACACCTTGGTGACAGTGGCAGACTATATTTTACAGCACACGCCCGGGAACACGGTGTCTAACTTGAGCTCTACCCGTGCCTTGCGCGATGTGACCCGTATGCGCGGAGGGGAATACAGCGCGGCTGCGGTCGGCGAGGTGAACGTGGTGGCCAAGATGAAAGAGACCCGTGCCGTGATTGGCGGGGAAGGTAACGGCGGGGTGATTTATCCGAAGGCGCATTACGGGCGCGATGCATTGGTCGGCATTGCCCTCGTGTTGACCTATCTGGCCCGGACGGGAAAGAAAATGTCCGAACTGCGTGCCACCTATCCGTCATACTTCATGGCCAAGAACCGTATCGACCTGACGCCGGAGACAGATGTGGATGCCATTCTGGAGAAAGTAAAAGACATGTATAAGGACGAAGAGGTGAACGACATCGACGGAGTGAAGATTGATTTTCCCGACAAATGGGTGCATTTGCGTAAAAGCAATACCGAGCCGATTATCCGTGTGTATTCCGAGGCAGCCACGCAGGCTGAGGCAGAGGAAATCGGGCGGAAAATCATGGACGTGGTGTATTCGCTGGCTTGACGAATCTATTCATCATTAACCTGAGAAATATGAAAAAACTGTTATTGTATGTGTGGGGCTTGCTCTTCTGTTTGGGGATGCAGGCCGGTGGAGAACGGGAAACGGTGCTGCTGCGGGACGGATGGCGGTTTACCCGTGCAGACGACGCTTCGTTCGGCGGAGTGCAGGTGGACGACGGAAAGTGGGAACGCGTGTCCGTGCCCCACGATTGGGCGATAAGCGGGCCGTTCGATGCGAACAACGACCGGCAGTTCATGGCCATCGAGCAGGACGGACAGAAAGAAGCCCAGAACCAGTCCGGACGTACGGGAGGACTGCCTTTCGTTGGCGTAGGCTGGTACAGGCTGCATTTCGACGTGCCCGGTTTCGGTACGGGCAAGCGCGTGGTGCTGATGTTCGACGGGGCGATGAGCCACGCGCAAGTCTATGTCAACGGAAAGAAGGTGGGGAATTGGCCGTACGGCTATAATTCTTTTTATTTCGACGTGACGGATGCCGTGAACGCAAAAGACAATGTGTTGGCGGTGCGCTTGGAGAATGAACCCGAAAGCTCGCGCTGGTATCCGGGGGCCGGGTTGTACCGGAACGTGCATCTGGTCGTGTCGGGCAAAGTCGGGGTACGTACATGGGGCACGACCGTCACCACGCCGGCGGTGCGTGAGGATTTTGCGAAAGTGAAGGTGCGTACGGAACTGGAATATCCCGACGGCACGGACTGCAAGGACATCCGTCTGAAAACCGTCCTGCGTGCTCCCGGAGGACAAAAAGTGGCGGAGCGCGAAACCGCCTTGTCGCCGTATGACGAAGGTGTGTTCGAACAGGATTTCGTGGTGGACCGCCCCCTGTTGTGGGATTGCGAATATCCGAACCTTTACCGGGCGGACACGGAGGTGTACTATCAGGGACGTTTGAGCGATACCTACCAGACTACGTTCGGCATCCGTACGATTGAAGTCGTCCCCGAAAAAGGCTTCCTGTTGAACGGGAAAAAATTGGTTTTCCACGGCACGTGCAATCATCACGACTTGGGACCGTTGGGCACGGCGGTGAACATGCAGGCCATCCGTTACCGGCTGAAGATGTTGAAGGACATGGGCAGCAATGCCTATCGTTCGTCGCACAACATGCCGTCGCCGGAACTGGTGCAAGCCTGCAACGAGATGGGGATGCTGTTGATGGTGGAGACTTTCGATGAGTGGAAAGCCAAGAAAATGGCCAATGGTTATAACAAGTACTACGACGAGTGGGTGGAACGCGATTTGGTGAATGTGGTGCGTCATTACCGCAACGACCCGGCGGTCGTGATGTGGTGCATCGGCAACGAGGTGCCCGACCAAGGTTCGGCGCAGGGAGCAAAGCTTTGTCGGATGATGCAGGACATCGTGCACCGCGAAGACCCCACGCGGCCCTGCACACAGGGCATGGACCGTGTGGATGCCGCCATCAAGAGCCATGTGGCGGCCATCATGGACATCCCGGGCTTCAATTACCGTTCTAATCTTTACCAGAAAGCTTATAAGGCATTGCCGCAGCAAGTGGTACTGGGGTCGGAAACGGCTTCTACGGTAAGCTCGCGCGGCGTGTATAAGTTCCCTGTGGAACGCAAGGCCGGGGCGAAATACGACGACCATCAGTCGTCTTCCTACGATGTGGAACATTGCTCGTGGAGCGACTTGCCGGAGGACAATTTTATCCTGTCCGAGGATTTGCCCTACGATATGGGCGAGTTCGTGTGGACAGGCTTCGACTACTTGGGCGAGCCGACGCCGTATTATGACGATTGGCCCAGCCATTCTTCGCTGTTCGGCATCATCGATTTGGCTTACCTGCCCAAGGATCGTTATTACCTTTACCGCAGCCAATGGAACAAGGCAGCGGAGACCTTGCACATCCTTCCGCACTGGAACTGGCCGGGGCGTGAAGGCGAGGTGACCCCGGTATTCGTGTACACCAATTACCCCACAGTGGAACTTTTCATCAATGGCAAGAGTCAAGGGAAACGTACGAAAGACACCACCGTCAAGCTCGACGAGACGGAAAACGATGAGGCTCGCCGTGCTTTGGCCCGCCAGAAACGTTACCGGCTGATGTGGATGGACACGCGCTACGAGCCGGGCGAGGTGAAGGCTGTGGCCTACGACGAAAGCGGGCGGAAGCGCACGGAGCAGATCGTCCGTACGGCAGGTAAGCCTTACCGCATCGTATTGAAGGCCGACAAGGACACGTTGGACGCGGATTTGCGGGATGAGGACTTGGCTTTTGTCACGGTCAGCGTGGTGGACCGCGAGGGCAACCTCTGTCCCGACGCACAGCATACGGTGAAGTTTTCTGTCCGTGGAGCCGGGTATTACAAGGCCGGAGCCAACGGCAACCCAGTGTGTCTTGAACCGTTCGGCCGGCCGCAAATGCCGGTGTTCAACGGACAGATGACCGCCATCGTGGCGGAAAAGGGACAAGCCGGAACCCTTCGCCTGAAAGCGGAAGCCAAAGGACTGAAGTCCGCCGAACTGGTCTTGGCTGTCAAGCGGACGGAATAAGCTCGGAGGGAGGAGGAAATCCCTTTTTTCTATTCCTGTGCCTCTGGGGCGTAGGTCTCGATGAAGTCCTTCTCGAAAGGAAGCGTACGGAGCACGTTCAGGTGAGAACGTGCTTCTTCTTTTTTATGTAAGGCCAGACAAATCCGGACCATCTGTTTGAGCAGGAGCGGAGACGGGCCGTTGGTATTCAAGTCCGCTTTGCCCAGTTCGTAAGCGATGGGGTATTGTTCCGAAGCGATGCAGTAGTCCGTCAGGAAGTAATTCCGGGCGTTTTCGAGGTTACCGTCGCGGTTATGCAGGTAAATAGGGCGGCTTGTCGGCGGTAACATGTCTATGGGTACCTTGGGCACGTCGTTTTCGTCTTCCATCCGCGAAATGGCGTAGTAAGCCGCCACCGTGCTGTAGGTCAGGTCGGAGCGGGAAGCCGTGGCTTGCATGCTCTTCCAGTCCTGCCGTTCCAGTTCGCGCTGCATCTTGGCGGTAGGGCGTACGTAGGGGCGGTACCATTCGTTCATACCCACGGCACCGGCTCCCAAGATGAGGATGAATCCCATGGCTTTCCATTCGTCGAGCGGACGGTTGTAAGCCGGTGGGGTGAACAACCCCGAGAGTTTTTTCCGACTGAAAGAACGAACGAAGGCGGCTTGGCAGGCCAGAATGAGGAGGATGCAGAAAGGAATGCCGAGCAGTTTGCCCGTTTCCGCCTGATAGTAAACATCGAAACCGTGGTAGACGACCACATAAATAAAAACGAATGCCGGGATGTATTTCAGGTATCCGAACCGGCCGCGCAACCTGAAGACGTAACCGAACAGCCAAGAGATGAGGGTAAGCATGCCCGAGAGAAGGGCACCGCCCCAAAAAGGCGAATGGAACGCTTGGAGCAAGGCACGCCCGATAATCCACAACGAACCGTAAGAGGTTTCCCATAGCGGGCGCATGGCTCCTTGGGCTGTGCTGAAGAAACTGTGCTGTTGGGCGATGTAAAGCACGTCGCCGTAATAAATGCCGAAAAACATCCAGAAGCCGAAAAAGAACAGTTTCAGGGCGTCCGGCCACGCTGTCATTACACGTGAAGTACGGTTTTCCGGTGAAGGGTTTTGCTGTCTGTTCATAGTCGTATGGGGTTAAAGGGTTAATTTATGCAACCAGTATCCGGCCTTTTCTTTGATTTCCGTTTGTTGCTTTTCCAACTCTTGGATGATGCCGCATTGTTGTACGGTGCCCCGGACGGCCAACGCGTCGTCCACGGCGGTTTCCTCGCCGCCGTCGATGCCGAAACCGGCAAGGGAACCTGTCGAGATGTCCTTTGTGGCATCGGCTATGATCTGCCGGTTGAGTGTCGTGGCGGCGGTTTCCCATTTCCGGATGACGGGCAGGCAGAGCGACGGGATAAAGTCCTTGCCATAGGTATCGGGGTATATCTCGTGCAAGAGGTTCCACGTCCAAGCCCAGGCGAAGTCGTCATACCGGTCGTGGATAAGCCGGAGCCGTTCTCCCAATTTTTCTATGCGGTCGAGTTGTCCTGTGGCGATGATTCTGGTAATGTCATTGATTTCGCTTGTGGGTGCCAGCATGCCGCCGATGTCTCCCCAACGGTCGCTGCATGCCGCACGGGGATGCAGGGCTTCGCATAGCCCGTCCGAGGGCATGCCCTCATGCGCCTCTAATTGCCGGATCAGTTGTTCGCCCAAGTAACGGTCTAAAGCCAGCCGGTACCATTCTATGCCTTGCTTCACCGATTTCCCTTTGAGCCGCAGGCCGTTCCATGTGATTTCTTGGGTATCCGCGTCGAAGCGTCCGCTTAGTTCTTCCAAGGTAATCCGTGCCCGGAACACCCGCCCCATCGTATAAGGGGAGAACGCTTCGAAGGAGACCCGGTCCGTTTGAGGCACTTGGGGCGGGCGGCCGTCGCGTGCAGGCCATTTCCCGATGTCGCGCAGCGTTCCCACGCCCCTCAGGGTAATGCCGGGAATCACGTAATGGGACGAGCCTTGCTCCACGAGATAAGAGAATGGCCATTCGCTGCTGTCGGTACCGGAAGCGCAATGTCCCATAACCAGCGAAAACGCCCCGATATGCGCGGGCCACGAGATGTGGCTGCCCGAAGCGGTTTTGCATCCCCGTTCCAGCACACCGTGGTGTCGGGGGCCGAGCTTGTAAGCGTGGTTGCTCTGGTTGGTGCCCGAACCAGCGTTCATGAACGAGAACATGCCGCCTATCAACAGCGTGGACTTGTGGTGCGTCACCGTATAGGGACCGGCCAGGATGGCGCATGCCTCACCCTGCTCCGCCTGGCAGTTGCAACCGAAATAGGAGTCTGTGGCAGAAAATCCGTGCCCGATGGAGGAAGCTTGTCCTACATGGCAACGGGTGAGCGTCGCGCCGTCGGCGACATGGCTGCCGGTTTGCAGGATGAAATCACGGGCGATGACCAAGTCGCCCACGAAGGTAGGGGCGTCCGGATGGCTGCATATCGTGCCGTTTTCCAACCGGACGGCACCTTCCAGATGGCTGCAAGGCCCGATTTTCACGTTGCGGATCAGGCCGCAGCGGAGTATCCGTGTGCCTTCGCCTATCTTGCCGCGGTTGCCGGTTTGCCGTGCGGCGTAGTCCGAAACCAACCGGCGGAGGTTTTGCGTCAACAAGGCATCGTGGCGGTACATGGCCTGCATGTACGCTTCCTGTGCCGACAGGCGGTCGTGAATGAGGATGTCCCGTCCTCCGCTTTCGCTCATGACATGGAGTTCCGTACCGTTCCCGAAAGAAGAGGGGCCGGTCATGGCAATGGTGTCCGTATGGAGGATGATGCAGCCTGGGGCGATGTCGTAATGGGCGATATACCCATGGACGTGGGCTATCAGACAGTCGTCGCCCACGGTGGTACAGTGCAGCGTGGCATGGCGGATACCCGTATGGAACGTGATTCCGCCCGGCAGCGTGACGGTCTTTTGGAAATTCCCGATACGGTTGGAGCCGGAAAAATGCACGTACGCCAGATGGCGAAGGTCGATATCCGGATGGACTTCAATTAGTTGCCAGTTCTCGGCCGTGCAGCCTTGCTGTTCCAGTTGTCGGATTTCAGCGGGAAGCAGTTGCCGGTATGCTGTGTCGGTATGCGTCTGTAGTTCCATGTCTTTTTCTATGCTGGTTTGTTCAAGTTCCTGTTTGGAGGTATAAAGAAACGTTTTTTTTTTGAAAGTCAGTGAGGTTTGCCTTATTTTTTTTGCAAGATACTCCGGACGGGGAGGGCTGCGAAGTGCATACCGTGGGTGGGCGTGCCGGACTTTGGAAGCAGGGCTTTGTCAAATGAAATCATGTCTCGAGGAGTGGTCGGATTTACCTTGCGGCAAATGATTTTTTGTTCTGCGCCAAACGAAAAATCGTTCGCAGGAGATTGGAAAATCGTTTGCAGGAGATTTTTTTTTCGTTTTCTGGAGATTTGTATTTTATTGTGGGTGAGGTGGTTATGTAATGTGCGGAGAAAGCGGGGATGCGAGACTGTAATGTCCTGTTTTTTTAAGGCTTCACCGTAGGGCATAAAAAAGGGTCAGCGCTCTGACCCAACCTTTGTTAACCTTAAATCTAATACTATGAAAAACACGATGCAAAGGTAGGGAGTTTCGGCTTTCCGGCAAAATATCCGGCTTTTAATATCGAAAAAACGGCTTTTTCTTGATTTATATCAATACGGAGTGCTTTTTTGTGCTAACTTTGTTGGACAAGAACAAATATATGATACAAGAATGCTCTGTAGACAATGGATTTGGTTGAAAAGGTTCAGGCATCATCGCGGATACGGTGTGCACTCTCCCTTTGCGTTCGACTTCCTGACGTATGTGGTGTATGAGCGTGGGGAATATTACGCCTATCGAGAGCTGAAGAAACGTTATCCCGTGGTTTGCCTGTGCGGGGGCTTGCACCGGTTGAAATGCCGCAAGTTTCTTTTTCGTCTGTCCAATTACGTGCATCCCTCGCTGATCCGGATATATGGGCACGTGAAAGAGGCGGAAACGGCTTACTTGGCAGCGGGATGCCGTTCGGCCGCGGTATGCCAGGACTTGTTTTGGAAGGTGAGGGTACGGGAGAACGGAGGTTTCGTGCGGCAGAAGGAACTGATGGTCGTGGGGAGGGGAATTGCACCCCGGCATTGGACGGCTGTGGTTTCGCGTCCGTCGACAAGGTGTTCGGTGTGCCTCCTTTTCGGCATACGGGCTTCAAAAGCGGCTTTGCGGGCGTGGAACGACGTGAAACGCTTGCCGGAAGCCGTGGTGACTTTCGATCTCTACGACTACGGTCTTGTGTTTTATGACCGTTCCAAGCAACGGCAAGATTATATTGTGAATTTTTAAATATACGGAAAAAATGAAGAAAAGTAAAGTATATACCCGTACGGGCGACGGGGGAATGACCAGCCTGAGCGGAGGCGTGCGGGTGTCCAAGACGGATGTCCGCGTGGAAGCGTATGGGACGGTGGATGAACTGAATGCCCACATCGGCGAATTGATTACTTATTTGGAGCATGAAGAAGACCGCAAGTTCCTGACAGGTATCCAATGTGACTTGTTCACGATAGGAGCCTATCTGGCTACGGAGCCCTCACGTGCGGAAAAGCTTGGCCGGGAGGTGGTGACGGAAGAAGACGTGACGCGTCTGGAACAAGCCATAGATGAGGCGGAAGACGGGCTTCCCGGATGGCGGGGATTCGTGCTTCCCGGCGGCTCCCGGGGGGCGGCCGTGTGCCATGTCTGCCGTACCGTGTGCCGCAGGGCGGAGCGGCGTATCCTGGAACTGTCCGGAAGTGCGCCGGTGCTGCCAGAGGTTTGTGCGTATGTCAACCGCTTGTCCGATTATCTGTTTGTGTTGTCCCGTAAAATGCTTTTTATTGAGGGGAAAGATGAAATTGTGTGGAAGAAACGTTGATGGTATCGAAAATATTATTATTTTTGCGCACAAAATAGAAAAACGAAGTTGTTATAAATATTAAGGACTATGTATTGGACACTGGAATTGGCTTCAAAGTTAGAAGATGCGCCATGGCCTGCCACCAAGGATGAACTGATTGATTATGCGATGCGTTCTGGCGCTCCCTTGGAAGTGATCGAGAATCTGCAAGAAATAGAGGATGAAGGCGAAATATATGAGACGATAGAAGATGTTTGGCCGGACTATCCGACGAAGGAGGATTTTCTTTTCAACGAGGACGAGTATTGATGTGCGTCGGACTTGGAAATACGGAAAACCTGAAATGATTACTGGAGCGGGTGTAAGTGTGCATCCGCTCCATTGTTTTACCTGAAACCGCGATTTTCGTGCGATGCCGGACAATAAAAAGAAAAAGATTCTGTTTTCTTAAAGTACAACGGTTGTAGAGACAGTGAAGACAAAGGGAAAACTGATAGGGTTTATCTTGATATTGAGCTTGTTGCCCCGGTGGGCCAAGGCTCAGTACGACCCGTCTTTTGTCAATTATTGGGCCATGACGCCCTTTTATAACCCCGCAGCGACGGGGCAGTCTCCCGTGCTGAACTTTCAAGGAGCTTACAGCATGCAGATGACCGGTTTTGAAAACGCCCCTGCCGTAATGTATGCTTATGTGGATCTGCCGTTGTTTTTCATCAGCGCGAGGCACGGTGCCGGAGTGGGGTTCACCAACGACCAGATCGGTCTGTTCAAGCACCAGAAGTTTTTTCTGCAATATGCTTATCATCAGCCTTTGTGGGGAGGCAAACTGAGCGGAGGTATCCATTTGTCCATGCTCAGTGAGACGTTCGACGGGGGAGAGTTGGATTTGGGAGAGTCCGGCGACCCTGCGTTTCCTACGGCTGAGGCCAACGGGGCCGGTTTCGATATGAATTTCGGCGTCCAGTATGCCCGTAAGTCGTGGTACGCCGGTTTTGCCATGATGCACTGTACCTCGCCGACCGTCACGTTGGGAGAGGAAAAAGTGAACGAATTTAAGGTCTCTCCTTCTTATTATTTGACGGGCGGGTACAATATACGGCTTAAAAGTCCGTTATATACCATACATACGACCGCCATGCTGCGTTCCGATGCCGTAGGTTTCCGGGCGGATATGACGGGACGCATCGCTTATCATGGCAGCAAGCATGAGTTGTACGGCGGGGTGTCGTACAGTCCGATGAATTCGGTCAGTTTCCTCTTCGGCGGAGACTTTCATGGCATCAATCTCGGTTATGCGTACGAAATGTACACGGCCGGCATCGGGGCATTGAACGGTAGTCATGAGATCATCATCGGCTATAAGACGGAGTTGAATCTGTTCAAGAAAGGAAAGAATAAACATAAAAGCGTAAGAATATTATAATAATGAATATGAAGTGTTGTGGGTTGATATGGGGCATAATGGCAGGTCTGGCGTTCAGTGCTTGTCTGGGTCCCCGTTCGGCATCCACCGCCACGGGTGGAGAAGTGACCGGTGTCGGGGGAACGGCCTACAGTGAACCGACTCCTTATGGGATGGTTTTCGTGAAGAAAGGTTCATTGAAAATCGGTACGGAAGAAACCGATTCGTTGTGGGGAATGACCATTCCTACCCGGGAAATTTCGGTTGACGGCTTCTGGATGGACGCGAATGAAGTGTCGAATGCCAAATATCGCCAGTTTGTCTTTTGGGTGCGCGACTCTATTATCCGCGAACGCCTGGCCGATCCGGCATACGCGGGCGACGAGACCTACAAGATAGAGGAGGACAAGTTCGGGAATCCTGTGACTCCTTATCTGAACTGGAAAAAGCCGATACCCTGGAAACGCCCGAACGAAGACGAGTTGAGGGCCATAGAAAGTGTGTACGTGACGAATCCGGCTACGGGGGAGCGTATGTTGGATGCGCGCCAGATGAATTACCGTTATGAGGTGTTCGATTATACCGCTGCCGCTTTGCGCAAGCACCGCCTGAATCCGGATGAACGCAACCTGAATACCGACCATGCCGTGGATGCGGACGAAGTGGTCATGATTTCCAAGGACACAGCTTACATCGACGACGAAGGGCGTATCGTGCGTGAAACCATCACCCGCCCGCTTTCGGGACTGCATGATTTCCTGAATACTTATATCGTGAATATTTATCCGGATACGACGTGTTGGGTGAACGATTTTTCCAATGCGGAAAACGAACGCTACATGTTGCAATACTTCTCCAATCCGGCTTATAACGATTATCCGGTGGTCGGTGTGACCTGGGAACAGGCCAATGCTTTCTGCGATTGGCGTACGGAGTTCCTGAAACGTGGTTTGGGAGCCGCAGCCAGTCAGATACAGCCTTACCGTTTGCCGACAGAGGTGGAATGGGAATTTGCCGCACGTGGTCCCGAAGGAGCCTTGTTCCCGTGGGAGACAAAAGGGGTGAAAAGCGAGAAAGACTGTTATTATGCCAACTTTAAACCCGACCGTGGGGACTATACGGACGACGGGAGCTTGATAACCTCCAAATGCGGTTCCTATTCGGCCAATTCCAACGGTTTGTTCGACATGGCGGGAAATGTGGCGGAATGGACGAGTACGGTGTACACCGAATCGGGTGTGGACGGCATGAGCGACATGAATCCGGAACTGAAATACAATGCCGCGAAAGAAGATCCTTATCGCCTGAAGAAGAAGTCGGTGAGGGGCGGTTCGTGGAAAGACCCGGAATCCATGATACGTTCCGTATGGCGTTCATACGAATATCAAAACCAACCGCGTTCGTACATCGGTTTCCGTTGTGTACGTTCTGTATCGGGGACAACCAATAAACGTAAATAAAAAGATTAAAGAGGTAAAAATATGGCTAAGAATAGAAAAAACATAATTATCCGTATTCAGGATTGGATTGAGTCGGTGCCCGGACAGACATTCCTGAATTATGCGTACAGTTGGGGAGCGGCCGTGGTTATTCTTGGAGCTTTGTTCAAACTGACTCATATTCCCGGGGCCAATGCGATGTTGTTCATCGGTATGGGGACGGAGGTTCTGGTGTTTTTCATCTCCGGTTTCGACCGTCCGGCAGAACTGAAGCGCGATGAAGACCGGGTGAGTCTGGCTTCGGATGAAGAGGATTGGGACGAAGAGGCTGTCGGCGAAAAGGAAGCCGGGAACCTTCCTGAGGTTGCGCAAGGTGGAGTGGCCCAACCGGTTGTGTCCGGTGGAGGGGTATCCCAGCCCATAGTCGTGGGAGGGCCGGTCGTAGTCGGAGGAAATGGAGGCATCCCTCTTTCCGGGGCAGCGGCTACTGTAAATCCGGACGTGTCTGGCGCAGCAGGCGGCGGAACACAAGGCGTGCAGGGCAGCGTGGGGCAGCAGGCGTTGGATATAAAGGCTTTGGCCGATATGGTGAATGCTTCCAACGCAGAACTTTTTGCGAAAGTGCTTGAAGATGCCCGTAACGCTTCTACTCCCGAAATGAAGGAGGCGGCTGAAAATTATGTGGAAGAGCTGAAGACGTTGACCGAAACCTTGGCGCGTGTGTCCGAACAGGCTGAACACATGACGCGTGATGCCAAGGAGATGGATAATCTGAACCGTACGCTGACGGGCATCAATACGATATACGAGATGCAGTTGAAGAGTATCAGTACGCAGGTGGGCACGATAGACCAAATCAATGAACAGACCCGCAAGATGGCGCGTCAGATAGAAGAATTGAACGGCATTTACAACCGTATGATTCAGGCCTTGACGGTGAACATGAAGCATACGCCGGGCGGTTCGATAACAGAATAAACGGATTAATCAGAAAGGAATACGAAATGGCATCCCAGCAAAATAGAATGTCTCCGCGTCAGAAGATGATCAACCTCATGTATGTGGTGCTGATGGCTATGTTGGCCCTGAACGTGTCTTCCGACGTGTTGAACGGTTTTTCATTGGTGGAAGACAGCCTTCTGCGGACTACGGCGAACGCTTCTGCGTCCAACGAAGCCCTTTATAAGGATTTGCAGGGACAGATGGAGGCCAATCCGGCCAAAGTGAAGGAATGGTTCGACAAGGCACAGTATGTGAAGAAAATCTCAGACTCCTTATATAATTATGCGGAAGCCCTGAAGGTCAGTATCGTGAAGCAGGCGGACGGGGAAGACGGCGACGTGAAAGACGTGCAGAACAAGGAGGATCTGGAGGCGGCTTCCCATGTGATGTTGGCACCGCGCCGAGGAGAAGGACAGAGGTTGTTCGCGGCCATCAACAGTTTTCGTGAAAGCATCGTCGGCATGTTGACAGACGAGACGCAGAAGAAAATCATTGCGGACAACCTGAGTACGGAGGTTCCGAACAAGGCCGGTACTTTAGGGAAGAATTGGCAGGAGTATATGTTTGAGAATACGCCGGTGGCTGCGGCCGTCACTTTGCTTTCCAAATTGCAGAGCGATGTGCGGTATGCCGAAGGAGAGGTGCTTCATGCCTTGGTGGCCAATATAGACATGAAAGACTTGCGTGTGAACGAGTTGAATGCGTTTGTGATACCGGCTTCACGTACGGTGGTACAAGGCGGGAAATTCAGTGCCCAGATCATCATGGCTGCCGTGGATACGACCCAACGTCCGACGGTATATGTCAACGGACGGCAAATCACTTCACCGGGCGGGTTGTATGAGACGGTTTGCAGTAGTACGGGCGATTATACGCTGAAAGGTTATATCGAGATGATGGACGGGCGTGGCCAGATGGTGCGCAGGGACTTCTCTCAGCCTTACACCGTGGTGGCTCCTTCGGCTACGGTGTCGGCAGACTTGATGAATGTGTTGTATGCCGGATATGAGAACCCTATGAGCGTGTCTATTCCCGGGGTTCCGGCCAATAAGGTGGTGGCTTCCATGAGCGGAGGAGTGTTGCAGCCCACAGGGGCGGGCAAATATATAGCCCGACCGGCAGAAGTGGGCAAAGATGCCGTGATTACGGTCAATGCCAATATGGAGGGACGTATGCAGAAGATGGGACAGTTTGCCTTTCGTGTGCGTAAGTTGCCCGACCCGTCGGCTTATATAGAGTATGCGGCGGAAGGCGGCAGCAACCGTTTCCGTGGCGGGCGTTTGTCCAAACAAGTGTTGATGGGAACGAAAGGCATCGGCGCAGCTATTGACGACGGACTTTTGAATATAGAGTTCCGGGTGCAAGGGTTCGAGACGGTGTTTTTCGACAATATGGGTAACGCCGTACCGGCGGTGTCGAACAGCGCGTCTTTCACTGAACAGCAACGTTCGATGTTCCGTTCGTTGGGACGTGGAAAACGGTTCTATATTTCCCGTATAAGAGCCGTAGGCCCCGATGGGGCGGAGCGGACGCTCGACGGCTCTATGGAAGTGATTGTCAACTAATGAATGGATGGAAATGAAGACTATGAGTAAAAATAAGATAAGGATGAAACGTCTGTTTTTTGTTTTGTTAGGAGTTGCCCTGTACGTGCAGGCGGAGGCGCAGCCGGCTCGCCGCAGGGTGAAACCCAATGATGCAGACAAGGCCGAGAAAACCGTAGACCGTGCCAGTTTGCAGTTCCCCGTGGCGGTGGAAGTGCCTGAGGACGTGGTGTGGCGTCGCGATGTGTATCGTCAGTTGGATCTGACGTTGGACAAGAACGCCCCCCTGTATTATCCGGTGGAGCCTTCCGCAGGCCAGATAAACCTGTTTACGTATCTGTTCGATTTATTGCTGACGGGAAAGATTACGGCATACCAATATAAACTGGACGGTAACGAGTCTTTTACTTCGCGCGATAAGGTGGACGTGAAAGAATTGTTAGAGCGTTACCATATATATTACGAGGAGCAGAACGGGCGTCCCCGTGTGAATGCCAGCGATATTCCCTCGGCTGAAGTTTCCCGTTATTATATAAAGGAGAGCTCTTATTTCGACCAAAGGACCTCGACGTTCCGTACAAAGGTCACGGCTTTATGTCCGGTGCTTATGCGGGGAGATGATTTTGGCGGAGAGGCTACCCCATATCCTTTGTTCTGGCTTAAATATGATGATATCAGTACGTATTTGGCCCGTCACGCGATGATGGCAAGCAATTATAACAACGTGACGAACATGACGGCGGCAGATTATTTCTCCATGAATCTGTATGACGGAAAGATTTATAAGACGAACAATATGCAGGGGAAGGTGCTGGCTAACTATTGTAAGACGGACAGTGCCATGGCCAACGAACAGAAGCGGATAGAGAAACAACTTTCCGACTTTGAAAAACATGTTTGGGGGCATGACGACTCGGTGGCTGTAGATTCAACGGCAGCCAAGGAAACTGTAGAAACGAAAAAGGAGAAAGCTTCCCGAACTACACGTAATTCGCGTCGTGCTTCGGCATCGTCGGACGACTCGAAAAAGGCAAAGGCAGAAAAGACTAAGGTTTCCAAGACGCGTAGGGGGAGTTCCGGAGGGGGAGGAGCCTCCACGCCCAGAGTGACCGTACGCAGACAACGTAGATAATAAAAAAGAGATATATTTTCGGAAAAAGTTGAAAGTACGGCAAACAGTTGCTATCTTTGTTTTTCGATAAGAAATAAAAAGCAAACTTCTATGAAGAAATTAAGTGCAGTATTGATGTGCATGGTGGCGTTTTTATGGGCGGCACCAGCCAATGCGCAGTTCAAGTGGGGACTTGAAGGCGGTGTGAACTTGAGTAAAGCAAGTATAAAGGGTGACGGAGGCTTGTTCGATGCTTCCAATCGTACGGGATGGTTCGTCGGACCGAAAGTGCAGATGACCATGCCGGTCATCGGTTTGGGTATCGATGCTTCCCTTCTCTACTCCCAGAAGTACATGAAGATGGACTTTTCAGGTGAAGTAGACGGGGAGAATGTCAACGGGAGTACGCCTAACAAATCCATGCCTTACGTGGAGATCCCCATTAATTTAAGGTATAATTTTGGCTTTAGCAGTCTGGTCGGCGTTTATTTGGCTACAGGTCCGCAATACAATTGGTATCTGGGGAGCCGTAATTTAAAGTATGCCGGTGAAAGTATCGGAAGTTTGGAACGCTCTACGTTCAGTTGGAATGTGGGAGCCGGTGTGACACTGCTTAGCCATTTGCAAGTAGGTGTGACCTACAATATCGCCATGGGTGAGACCGGAAAATTAGGCGGTGTGGGCGATGTCATAAAAGAGTTTGACGTAAAGAACAACACATGGCAAGTTCGTTTGGCTTACTTGTTTTAATGTAGTCCGATAGAAAAATGGAATAAACGGAAGCCGTCTGCATGAAGCGGACGGCTTTCCTTTTGTCTGTTAGCTTCTTTTGTCGTATTTTTGTAACGCATTAAAATCCGTGCGTATGAAGTTTGTAGATGTCATTCTTCCTCTTCCTTTGTCGGCGGCTTATACATACGCTTTGCCCGAAGAGCGGCAAGAAGTGGTACGGCCGGGCAGTAGGGTTATCGTGCCGTTTGGAGCCAAAAAGTTTTATACGGCTATTGTGGTTGACGTTCACGGGCGGCAACCGCAAGGTTATGCCGTGAAGACCGTGTGGGAGATACTTGATTCGGCTCCCGTTTTACTTCCGGTGCAGTTGGATTTTTGGAGATGGTTGGCAGACTATTACCTTTGTGCCGTAGGGGATGTGTATAAGGCTGCCCTGCCGTCCGGTATGAAACTGGAAAGCGAGAGCAAGGTGGTGGTAAACAGTGAATATGCGGGAAATGCCGTATTGTCGGAACGGGAACAACGGGTCGTTACTTGGGTTTCGAGGCGTTCCGAATCGACCGTGACGCAACTTCAAAAAGAATGTGAGGATTTTCGGGTGTTGCGGGTGGTAAGGTCTTTGATGGACAAGGGTGTCCTTGCCATGAAAGAGGAAGTCAAACGCAGCTATAAGCCACGTACGGAAGTACATGTGCGCTTATCGGAAACCTATTTTGACGAGGACAAACTTCATGAATTGCTTGACGGTTTAGGAAGAGCACCCAAACAGCAGTCCCTTTTATTAAAGTATTTAGAGCTGGCAGGTGCCGGAACGGCTTTCCGGTTGCGTAATCCGAAGATGCTGGCGGAGGTGGGGCGGAAAGCCCTGATAGAAGCTGTTGGTGGCAGTCTGGCGATTTGCCGTGCTTTGGAAGAGAAGGGCGTATTGGAGGCCTATCCATACGAGATAGGCCGTTTGGCGCATACGGAGGTCACCGAAACGATAGGTGTTTCTCCTTTGAGTGAGGCACAGGTACGGGCGTTCCGGGAGCTGGAAGAAGCTTTTGCCCGTCATCCGGTATGCCTGCTTCACGGAGTGACATCGAGCGGGAAGACCGAGGTTTACATTCATCTGATTCGTCAGATGATAGCCGAAGGTAAACAGGTGCTTTACTTGGTGCCGGAGATTGTGCTGACCACCCAGTTGACGGACAGGTTATATCGCGTATTCGGTAACCGTATGGGCGTATACCATTCCAAGTTTCCCGATGCCGAACGTGTCGAGATTTGGCAAAAGCAGTTGTCCGAACAGCCTTACGATATTATTGTAGGTGTTCGTTCGTCCGTCTTCTTGCCTTTCCGGCATCTGGGGCTGGTCATAGTGGACGAAGAGCATGAACAATCTTATAAACAGCAGGAGCCTGCGCCGCGTTACCATGCCCGGAATGCGGCGATCATGTTAGCCCGGATGTACGGTGCCCGTACATTGCTCGGTACGGCTACTCCGGCGTTGGAGACTTATTATAACGTCCGCATGGGCAAATACGGTTTGGTGGAGCTGACCGAACGTTTCGGACAAGTACGTTTACCGGAAGTCGAGGTGGTGGATATCAAAGAGCTGCAACGCAGAAGGCGCATGGCCGGTCCGTTCTCGCCGCGTTTGTTGGAGGAGATGCGTCGGGCATTGGAAAACAAGGAACAGGTCATACTGTTCCAGAACCGGCGAGGTTACGCTCCGATGATAGAATGCCACACGTGCGGTTGGGTGCCCAAGTGCAAAAACTGCGATGTCAGCCTGACGTACCATAAGGGACTGAACCAAATGACTTGCCATTATTGCGGCTACACGTGTAACGTGCCGACTCGCTGTCCGGCCTGTGAAGGTACGGAGCTGGTGCAGCGAGGGTTCGGTACGGAAAAGGTGGAAGATGCCGTACATCAAGTCTTTCCGGAGGCCGCCGTGGCCCGGATGGATTTGGATACGACCCGTACACGTTCGGCCTACGAAGGAATCTTGGAGGATTTCCAAAGCGGAAAGACTGATGTGCTTATCGGAACGCAGATGGTGACCAAAGGATTGGATTTCGAACGAGTCAGCGTGGTCGGCATATTGAATGCCGACGCCATGCTTAATATCCCGGACTTCCGAAGCTTCGAGCGCGCCTTCCAGTTGATGGCACAAGTGGCCGGGCGCGCCGGACGCCGCAGCAGGCAGGGACGTGTCATCTTGCAGACCAAGAGTCCGGATCTGCCTCTCATCCGTCAAGTGACGGAACATGACTATTTCGGGTTGTACGTAGGGCAGATGGAAGAGCGTCAGATGTTTGTATACCCTCCTTTTTGCCGTTTGATTTATGTCTATATGAAACATAAGCGGGCAGATGTGCTCGACCATCTGGCTGCTGAAATGGGGAGCCGTCTGCGCCAGGTGTTCGGTTCCCGTATTTTAGGGCCTGACGCGCCGCCCGTGGCACGAATCCAATTGCTCTATATCCGTAAAATCGTAGTGAAAGTAGAACCCGGAGCTTCTCTGTCCAAGGTCCGGGAACAGTTGCTTTATCTCCGCCAAAACCTGATGGCACATCCCGATTACCGCAGTGCCCAAATCTATTATGACGTAGACCCCATGTAAGGCAGGACGCTTATTTCTTTTTCAGTTCCGGATAGCTGATACGCGTGTGGTAAATCGTCTTCAGCTTTTCTTTGAACACGTCTTTAGCCACGGTGATGTCGTGGAACGTGATGGGGCAGTCTTTGAAGAATCCTTCCTGCACTTGGCTGTCCACGATCTTATCCACCAGTCCGCTGATACTCTCTTCCGTGTATTCGTTCAGGCTTCTGGAAGCGGCTTCCACAGAGTCCGCCATCATCAAAATGGCCTGTTCCAGCGTGAACGGGTTCGGACCGGGGTAAGTGAAAAGGGATTCGTCTACCGGTTGGTCCGGATTCTGGTTCTTGTATGAAATCAGGAAGTATTTGGTCTTGCCTTTGCCGTGGTGCGTCGAGATGAAATCCTTTATGACTTGCGGCAGGTTATATTTGTCGGCCAGTTTGAGTCCGTCCTTGACATGACTGATGACAATCGCCGCACTTTGTTCGTAACTGATACGATCGTGAGGATTGAAGTTATTCTGGTTTTCCGTAAAGTAGGCCGGACTGTTCATCTTTCCGATGTCGTGGTATAAGGCTCCGGTTCGGACGAGCAGCGCCTTGGCACCGATCTTATTCGCCACTTCCGTAGCCAGGTTCGCCACCTGCATGGAGTGTTGGAATGTGCCCGGAGCCACTTCCGAGAGCCGTTTCAGCAGTTCGTTGTTGGTGTTGGACAATTCGACGAGAGTCACGTTGGAGGTGAAGCCGAAAACCTTTTCGAACAAGAACAGCAACGGGTAGGCAAATAACAAGAGGATGCCGTTGATGATAATATAGATATACATGCCATACTCCAGGCGTGCGAAGTCTTTTTCGTGAATAAGTTCCATACTCATGTAAAAAGCTATAGACGCCAATGTGACATAAAATGCCGAACGGATAAGCTGCGAACGTTGGGAAAGCTCCCTCAGGCTGTAGATGGCCACCATGCCCGCCACAAGCTGTGTGGCGATGAACTCGTAGGGGTATTTCAGGGATATGGCACTGATAAGCACCGTGGCCACGTGAGTCACAAAAGCCGTCCGGGAATCCATGAACACCCGGATGAAAATAGGAGCCATGGCGAACGGGATGATGTAGACATTGAACAGGTTATGCTTGATGAGGAATGAAGTTATCAACGGGTAGATGACCGGCATGGAGGCGATGAACAGGATGTGGCGCGTGTTGGCCAGATAGTCACGGCGGAACAGGTTGAAGTACAACGTCAGGCAGGCAATGATGAGAGCCACGTAAAGCATTTGGCCGAGCAATACCGTATGCGTCTGCATTTTGGACGTGTTTCGGCGGGTATATTCTTTTTCCAGAGAAGTGAGGATGTCGTATGTTTCCTTGTCCACGATATCCCCTCGGTCTATAATTTTCTGCCCGCTCATGACCATACCGGACGAATAGGAAAGAGAAGACAGCAAGTCTTTCCGGGATTCTTCGGATTTTGTCTTGTCGTAGGTCAGATTGGGTACGATATAGTCGCTCAGGTTGCATTTCCGCAATACTCTGCGGTCATAATGCAAGCTGTCTTCTCCCAAGTCGATAAGGTATTCGTATGCGGTTTTGTGCGAGAAGACCTGAGTCATCGGTTGTTCCTTGGCCACGTTCTGTGCGAATATGCGGATAGACGCCACTTCATCGCTGTGCATTTGGTCGAAATCCTCCGTGTCCATGACGCCCTGCGCGTAAATATGTTCCAGTTTGTTTTCCACGTATGCCAGATAATTGGCCGGTATGGTGGCCGGTTTCTGTCCGTTTATGGTGGCCTTGAACTTTTCTATCTGTTCTTTCCCCACGGTCTCGTCGATGGCGAAATAAGGTTCGTAGTGCTGTAAGATACTGTCCTGTTCCGTCTGTATGGTTTCCGTGCTTTTGTATATCGGAAAGTCGTAGGTCGCGATGAGCTGGCTGTAACGCCAAGGTTTGCCCACGTCGAACTGGTAGGTCGAACGTTCGTCACGCGGCATGTACAGGCACACGATAAACAAGGCCGTGACCGTGATGACGATTCTATAAATCAAAGCCTTCGGGGTAAGGCTGTTTTGTTGGTTATGTCTGTTCATCTCTTTTTCCGTATTTTATATAGGGCGAAAATACGAAAAAAATACGGGGCGTTTAAATAAAAAGTAGTATTTTTGCACAATATTCACAAATGTTGTTATGACACAGAGAAAAGTAAGGGTTCGTTTCGCTCCCAGTCCCACGGGAGCCTTGCATATAGGCGGTGTACGTACGGCTTTATACAATTATCTTTTTGCGCGCCAGCATGGCGGCGAGTTCATTTTCCGTATCGAGGACACAGACTCCAACCGGTTTGTCCCGGGAGCGGAGGAATACATTTTGGAATCTTTCCGTTGGCTTGGTATTCCTTTCGACGAAGGAGTAAGTTTCGGTGGGGAGCATGGTCCTTACCGTCAGTCGGAACGCCGGGACATTTACAAGAAATACGTGCAGGAGTTGCTGGATGCCGGTAAGGCTTATATCGCCTTCGACACGCCGGAAGAACTGGAGGCCAAGCGGCAGGAAATCCAGAATTTCCAGTACGATGCCTCTACGCGCGGCATGATGCGCAATTCGCTGTCGTTGCCGGCTGACGAGGTGGAGCGGCTGTTGGCCGAAGGCCGGCAGTACGTCGTCCGCTTCAAGATAGAGCCGGGCGAGGACGTACATGTGGACGACATGATTCGCGGCGATGTGGTCATCAACTCTTCCATTCTCGACGATAAGGTGCTTTACAAGAGTGCCGACGAATTGCCGACCTACCATCTGGCCAACATCGTAGACGACCATCTGATGGAGGTGACCCACGTGATTCGCGGTGAAGAATGGTTGCCTTCGGCTCCGTTGCATGTCCTGCTTTACCGTGCGTTCGGATGGGCTGACACGATGCCGAAGTTCGCCCATTTGCCTTTGTTGCTCAAGCCCGACGGGAAGGGAAAATTGAGCAAACGCGACGGTGACCGTCTCGGCTTTCCGGTTTTCCCTCTCGAATGGCACGACCCCAAGACGGGCGAAGTGTCCTCCGGCTATCGTGAGAGCGGCTATCTGCCGGAGGCTGTCATCAATTTCCTGGCCTTGTTGGGTTGGAATCCGGGAACAGACCAAGAGATCATGTCGTTGGACGAACTGGTGGAGCTTTTCGACATCACCAAATGCAGCAAGGCCGGTGCCAAGTTCGATTATGTGAAGGGCCTGTGGTTCAACCGTGAATATATCCTGATGAAGGACAACAAGGAATTGGCTCCCACTTTCGACAAGATATTGCGCGAGAATGGGATAGAAGCACCGATGGAACGCGTAGAAGCCGTGGTGGGCATGATGAAGATGAAGAAAATCAATTTCATCAAAGAACTGTGGCCCCTTTGCGACTTCTTCTTCATTGCCCCGGAAGCGTACGACCGCGAGGACAAGTTCGTGCGGAAGAACTGGACGGAAACGGCGGCGGTCGACATGGCCGAACTGGCCGCATTGCTGGAAGGCCTGGATGATTTCTCGGTAGAGGGACAGAAAGCGGCCGTAGACCGTTGGGCGGAAGAGACAGGCAAGAAACCTTGGAATCCTTGGCGTGTGGCTTTGGTGGGCACAGGAAAGGGCCCCGACATGTATGAACTTTCAGCTTTCCTTGGGAAGGAGGAAACATTACGTAGAATGCGTAAAGCCGTAGAGATTCTGAAATGATATATTCGATCGCGCTTTATCTGTATGCCTTGGCAGTCGTGTTGGTTTCGCCTTTCCGCAAGAAAGCGTGGCTGATGGTGAAAGGGCAATGGAATACTTTCCGTATTTTGCGGAAAAACATCCGCCGGGAGGAAATGTATGTTTGGTTTCATGCCGCTTCCTTGGGCGAGTTCGAACAGGGGCGTCCGCTGATGGAGCGGTTGCGGCGGGAGCATCCGGAGTACAAGATATTGCTGACCTTTTTCTCTCCTTCGGGTTATGAAGTGCGCAAGGATTACGAGGGGGCGGACGTGGTGTGCTATCTCCCGTTCGACACACCGGGCAATGTGCGCAGCTTTTTGCGGTTGGCTCGTCCGCGTATGGCGTTCTTCATCAAATATGAGTTTTGGAATAATTACCTGCATGCTTGCCGCCGTCGTCAGATTCCGGTGTACAGCGTGAGCAGTATTTTCCGTGAGAACCAAGTGTTTTTCCGTTGGTATGGGCGCAGTTACAGCGATGTGTTGCGTTGTGTGACCCATTTCTTCGTGCAAAACGAAACTTCGCGCGAATTGTTGGCACGCAAGGGCATCACGAACGTCACCGTGGCCGGAGACACGCGTTTCGACCGTGTGCTGGACATTTGTCGGCAGGCCAAGGATTTACCGTTGGTGAAAGCTTTCAAGCAAGATGCCAAGGTGTTGGTGGCCGGAAGCTCATGGGCACCGGATGAGGATTTGATTATTCCTTACTTCAACGCTCATCCGGAAATGAAACTGGTGTTGGCGCCCCATGTGGTCAGTGAAGACCATTTGAAGGAGATAGAGGGAAAGTTGCGCCGTCCGTTTGTGCGTTACTCCCGTGTCACGGAGGAAAGTGCCGCCCGTGCCGATTGCTTGATTATCGACGGTTACGGTTTGCTTTCGTCCATTTATCGTTACGGCGAGATGGCCTACGTGGGCGGCGGTTTCGGCGTAGGCATCCATAACGTGCCCGAGGCGGCGGTATATGGCGTACCCGTGCTTATAGGTCCGAACAACCGCAAGTTCCGTGAGGCGCAGGATTTGTTGCGCGAGGGCGGTTGCATGGAAGTGACGGATGCAGACACCTTTGGCCGGACGATGGACCGCCTGCTTTCCGACGGGAAGTTCTTGGCGGAGCGGGGACGGATTGCCGGACAGTATATCGAGCGGAACGCCGGAGCGTCGGATTTGATTTTCGATAGTGTGAAATTCTGAAGGATGAATCAGATAGGATACAAGTTGGAAAAAGCGGGCGTTTGTCCGCTTTTTTTGTCTCCCGACAGGCTGAAAACCGGCAAAAACAGCTCCCATCTGTATGTCCGATTCCGGGAAAAAGAGAGTAAAATGCGGTATTTGGGGGGCGTTTTAGGGGAGTTTTCCCCGTTTTTTCGAGGTTTGTTGTCTTTCGTTTGAAGCAAATTGGAAAATCGTTCTGCTCCAAACGAAAAATCATTCTCATGAGATTGAAAAATCAAAGTGTTCCAAACGGCATTTTTGGGGGCTTGCAATCGTTTTTTTACCTCCTTTTTTCGCTATTTGCATGAACTTCACAGCCCAAAATATAAGAGCATGATGCTCCTCCTTTCCTTGTTTCTTGTGTCACGGCGGAAGTGCTGTCGCCCGGTTCTGCGGAGCCTACGGGTACGGATGTCACCGGAAGACGGTGCAGGCTTTCTTTTTGTACGAGGGGCAACCGTGCGTGGCTGGTGTATTTTCCTTTGGCTTTCCCAGAGGGGGAAAATATTCGATTCTGGCGAAGGTTACGTCGTGGTGATGTCAAGTTTTCTGAGAAACGATTCTGGCCGCAGAGGCTTTCATGTCTGCGGCCAGAGTCATATTTCGGTCCAAGGGAGTTTCATTCGGCTTATTCCAATAGTTTCAGAACCTCTTCATAGCGGTCGCAACTGACGACGTAACATTTGTTTGATGTTTTAATTTCAATCAGTGATTGGGTGTCTTTGACTGCTACAGTGAATTGTCCTGTCTTGTCCTCCCAAAACTCTCCGGTGAGTCCGAAAAGCCCATAAACACCCCAACTTTTGATGGCACGGGTGAGCGTTTTTCTGTGGCGAGCATATAGGATTTCTTTTCGGGAGATGGTTATGGCACCGTATACTTTTCTGATGACAACCTTGTCTGCTGTCACTTCTACCTGTTTGATTTGGTTAAAATAGGAATATATGAATGCTACGATGACAAGACAGATACAGGCGTACAGAGCCACTGCAAGTCCTATGCCGGTTTGTCCTTTTATCAGCCGGCAGATGGCCGTAGCGGCGGCTGCCAGCAAGATGAAAGACATGAACCAGGTGGTGCATAGCAGTCCGATAGAATAAGAGGATTTGAATTTTCTCATGATTTCACGTGTTGACGTATTATCGCCGGGTAGCTTCGTCATACTCTTCCGATGTGGTGCAGTAATGCGTGTGTTCGGGATGGGCATCCGAACGGCGGTACCAGTCGGAGTACATGACGTAGTGTTGGGCATAGCCTACGTTGAGTTCCTTGGCCTGTTCGGGGTCTACCTTCTTGATGAATCTGGCCGGTACGCCTCCCCACAGCTCGCCGTCGCCGATGACCGTATTCTTCAGGACCAAGGCACCGGCGGCTACGATGGCACCATGACCGACGACAGCGTGGTCCAGAATGGTGGAGCCCATACCGATGAGGGCGCCGCTTTTCACTTCGCAACCGTGCAGCGTGACATTATGTCCTACGGTCACGTCGTCGCCGATGATGATGGGGGCTTTGCCGTAAAGCGTATGCAGGCAAGAACCGTCTTGGATGTTCACGCGGTTGCCGATTTTGATGAAATGTACGTCTCCGCGCAGGACGGCGTTAAACCATACGGTACAGTCGTCGCCCATGGTGACGTCGCCTATGATAGCTGCCCCTTCGGAGAAGTAGCAGTGTTTGCCGAACTTGGGAGTCAAGTCGTTGAGTTTTTTAATCAATGCCATATTTTATGATTTTTGAGATGGTTTTGTGTGTTCGTATGGCCGGGTCGCTTCGCGGAGCCATGTGCGGTGTTCGTGGTCGAGCAACGGAGCCAGTTGGTCGTACACCCGGCTGTGGTAACGGTTGAGCCATTCGATTTCCTCCGTGTCGAGCAAGGACCAGTCTATCGGTTCCATGTCGATGGGACAGAGGGTGAGCGGGTCGAACTGGAGGAATGTGCCGAACTCGGTTTCCCGATAGGGCAAGATGACCTGCGTGTTTTCGATGCGTATGCCATGCCGCCCTTCTTTGTAGATGCCCGGTTCGTTGGTCACGGTCATGTAGGGGAGGAGCGGGGACGGCATATAGTTCATGCGGATTTGATGAGGACCTTCGTGCACGCACAGGCAGGAACCCACACCATGTCCTGTGCCGTGAAGATAATTGATGCCTTCCTGCCACATGGCATAGCGGGCGCAAGCGTCGAGTTGCGTGCCGCTGCAACCTTGCGGGAACTTGGCATGGGCCAGTCGGATGTGTCCTTTCAATACTAAGGTATAGTCGTGGCGTTCCTCCTCGTTCACCGGGCCGAGGGCGATGGTGCGGGTGATATCCGTCGTGCCGTCTTCGTATTGCGCGCCCGAGTCGAGCAGCAACAGTCCCTTCGGTAGGAGTTCCAAATCGGTTTCCGGAGTAGGTTCGTAATGGACTACGGCACCGTGGTGGGCATATCCGGCAATGGTGTCGAAACTGTTGCCGCAGAACAAATCCTGTTCGCTGCGCAGTTCCTCCAGTTTACGGCTGATGCTAAGCTCTGTCTGTCCTCCGGCCTGTACCGCCGGTGTGAGCCATTTCAGGAATTTCACCATGGCCACACCGTCGCGCAGCATGGCGCGGCGGTAGCCTTCCACCTCTGCCGGATGTTTTACGGCTTTGAGCAAGCCCACGGGGGATGCCGCGTCTACTACGGAGCATGTTTCGGGCAGGCTGCGGCAGAGGGCGTAGTTTGTGGTTTGGCAGTCTGTCCATATCCGCTTGCCGTCAAAACGTGACAAATCGGGCAGGATGTCGGTATAGTTCCGTGTTTCCACGCCGCATTCCTTCAGATGGGCAGAAACCTCTTCCGTGAGTTTCACCTTATTTATATATAAGGTACAGCGGGAGGGGGTAATCCATGTGTAAGCTACGAATACGGGCGTACAATGTACGTCCGTGCCGCGCAGGTTCAACGTCCAGGCTATTTCGTCGAGGGCGGACAGAATCAGCCCGTCGGCTTGCCGCCCGGCCATGGCCTCGCGGATGAGTGCGAGTTTTTCGGTTATGCTACGGCCTGCGAAGGCGGGCGGTTGTATTCTGACCGATGAATCGGGTAGAGCCGGACGGTTCTTCCACAGCGTGTCAGCCGGTTGGTCTGCTATTTCAAGGTGCAGTCCGCAATGCGTAAGCTCTTCCCTGACGGTGCGGATTTCGTCTGCGGAGTTGGTCCATGCGTCCATGCCCACGGCGCTTCCCGGCGGAAGAACCTCCGCCAGCCATTGCGTGACGGACGGCGTGCCCTCCAAACGTTCTTTCATCAAGCGGAACGGAGTGTCCTTCAGTTGTTCTTCCGCTGCGATAAAGTAGCGGGAGTCGGTCCACAGTGCGGCATCGTCCGATGTGACGACAGCCGTTCCGGCAGAACCGTTGAAGCCGGAAATCCATTCCCGTGTTTTCCAATACTCGGGAGGGTATTCGCTATGGTGCGGGTCTGTGCTGGGGAAAATATAGGCGGCCAATCCGTGCGCCTTCATATAGGTGCGCAGGTTGTTGATACGTGATGTGATACTTTCTTTCATGCTTGCGGAATTTAAGAGTGAACGGGCAAAAATACAATTATATTTGCGTATGCGAAACTAAATGAGCGGAAATTTGGACAGCTTTCTGCTGGGTAGCGATTTTTCCATGATAGAAGTGCATTTTTTCCATCGTGGAGGCATTGGAAAGCTTTCAAAAAGGTTGCTTCTATTTGTTGCTTAGTTAAATACTTCCAACGATTGTTTGGGAAGCTTGTAAAAAGTCTAAAAATACCGATTTTTACTCCGTGTAAAACTTTCTTTTTCGTATTGGATGTATAGAGATATAAGGAGGACTAATTCTAATATGAGTTTATGAATGAGAAACAAATTCATGAAGCCCACAAGGAGATGATGGTGGCTTATGGTCACATCGTCTGTGGTCTGATGGATGCCAAATCCTTTGTAGTCATGGTGACGGAAAACGTTCTTTCGACAAAAAGAAAGAGAAGATGATGGAAAATAGAATTAATTTAAAACAGCCTCTTAATCCGTTTTTTGCTTCCATATAATAATTATTATCAGAAGTTGTTCACACTATCAGACAATTTATATAAATTTGCTCTCAGATTAAAACCTTTTACCTCATGGCTAATTTGAATAGACTAAAAGTGGTACTTGCAGAACAGCAAAAAAACAGGAAAATGGCTTGCAGAACAGATTGGAAAATCCAATTGTACTGTAAGTAAATGGTGTAGTAATTCTGTTCAACCAGACCTTAAAACGCTTAATGATATAGCCAATGCCCTTAATATTGATGTGAAGGATTTGATTGTCAGCAGTGTAAACCATAAATGAATTATTGTCATGGAAATAAACAAGAAAGAACTCAAAGAACAAGAGGTACGCACTATGTTCATTACTCCTGCACTCCAACAAAAGGGGTGGGCAGTAAGCGTAAACATGCGTGAAGAGTATTATTTTACGGATGGTCGAGTGCTTGTTGTTGGCAACCAACATTCAGTGGCAGAGGGTAAAAAAGCTGATTATTTATTATACCATAAAGGTAAGCCCATTGCGGTAGTTGAAGCTAAAGATAATAAACATGCGGTTGGAGGTGGCATTCAACAAGCTATGGATTATGCCCAAATCCTTGACTTGAAATTTGCCTACTCCAGCAATGGCGATGCGTTCTTGGAACATGACTTTATCACGGGGAAAGAAACAGAAATCAAGTTAGAGGAATTTCCGACAGAGGAAGAACTATATAACCGTTATCTTGCATCCAAGAGTTATACATCTGAAGAGCTCAATATAATAGAAACACCGTTCTACTATGATGCCCATAGCCATGAACCAAGATATTATCAACGTATAGCTGTTGACCGTACAGTAGAGGCCATCGCCAGAGGGCAGCAACGTGTACTTGTCGTAATGGCAACTGGTACGGGCAAGACATTTACTGCCTTTCAGATAATCCATCGGCTTCATAAAAGTGGATCAAAGAAGAAGATACTTTATCTTGCAGACCGTAATATTCTCATTGACCAAACGATGGTGCAAGACTTCAAGCCATTCAAGAAGTTTATGACCAAGATAACTTCTGTTGGAGAGGGTGAAGAAAAGATTGATTCATCATACGAGGTTTATATGGCTTTGTATCATCAATTGGTCGGAAAAGAAGGAAAGCCAGATCCGTTCTTGGAGGTACAACCAAACTTTTTTGATTTGATAATCGTTGATGAGTGCCATCGTGGAAGTGCAAAAGACGACTCCGCATGGCGCAAAGTGTTAGAGTATTTCAACTCAGCTACCCAAATTGGTATGACTGCCACACCGAAAGCCGATGAAGGAGCGAATAATCTTGATTATTTCGGAGAACCAGTATATACCTATTCCCTACTTCAGGGAATCCAAGATGGATTTTTGGCTCCTTATCGGGTTACTGCCGACTTTATCAATGTTGACTTGCAAGGATGGACACCCGAAGAGGGAGAGACAGATTTATTAGGCAAGGAAATTGAGCAGAAATTATATCAAAGACAAAACATCGGTCGTGACCTTGCCATTAAGTTAAGGCGTAAGGTTGTAGCTAACAGAATTACTAAAATGTTACACGACATCGGCCGTATGACAAAAACGATAGTATTCTGTTCGGATATTGAGGAAGCTGCCGAAATGCGTACTTTGCTTATCAATATGAATAGTGATTTATGCAAGAAATCACCCTATTATGTAACACGTATTGTGGGTGAGGACAAAGAAGGTAAGAAACAGTTAGACAACTTTATCAGTGTTGACGAACCCTATCCTGTGATTGTTACCACTTCCGAACTTCTTTCTACCGGAGTGGATTGTAAAACTTGTGGTTTAATTGTCATAGACAAAGAAATTGGTTCTATGACAGAATTTAAGCAGATTATCGGACGTGGTACACGGCTTAGAAAAGACAAAGGTAAATGGCATTTGGAGATCCTTGACTTCCGTAATGCTACCTCAAAATTCAAAGACCCGGCATTTGATGGCGACCCTGAACCACCCAAAGGAGGAGGGAAAAAGCCTAAGCCTTACAAAATTATTGATGACCCAGTACCCACAGTGTCTGAGTCTCGTGAAAAATATCTTATCAATGGAAAGGATATTCGTATTGCTCATGAGATAGTATCTGTTTTGGGAGAGGATGGCAAAACCATGAGGACGGAAAGCGTTCAGTCGTTTGCGAGAAAGCAATTATTACGCCACTATCAGACTCTTGATGACTTTATACATACATGGACAGAAGCGGAACGCAAGCAAGCTGTGATGGACGAGTTAAAGGAATATGCCATTCTGATAGACGCAGTCCGTGAAGCGAATCCGGCATTGAAAGATGCAGACATCTTCGATGTGATATGTCACGTTGCGTTTGACCAACCACCTTTGACTAGGAAGGAGAGGGCAAACAATGTGAAGAAGCGCAACTACTTCGGAAAATATGAAGGCAAAGCCCGTGAAGTATTGGAGGCACTTCTTGAAAAGTATGCGGAAAATGGTATTCTTGACTTTGAAAAGGCAAACATTCTGGAAATACCGCCCTTCAACAGCATAGGAAAACCGACTAAAATCATAAAGTTATTCGGTGGTAAAGTCGCTTTTGAACAAGCCATCAGAGAACTTGAATATCAAATATATAAATCAGCTTAAAAATGGCAGTAAACAACATCATAAAGCGAATCCAAAATATCATGCGTCAGGATGCAGGTATCAATGGTGACGCACAGAGAATAGAACAAATGACTTGGATGTTCTTCTTGAAGGTCTATGACACTCAGGAAGATACATGGGAGTACAAAGATGAGAACTACAAGTCTATCATTCCCGAAGATTTACGTTGGCGCAATTGGGCGGTAGACGAGAAAGACGGCGAAGCGTTGACAGGAGAAGCACTGCTCTCTTTCGTCAACGAGAAATTGTTTCCTGCCTTGAAAAATCTTCCGATAGATGCCAATACACCAAGAGCCAAAAGTATTGTTCAGGAAACATTTGCTGACTTGAACCAGTATATGAAGAATGGAACGCTTCTGCGCCAAGTAGTCAATATTGTAAACGAAATTGAATTTGACGATGCAGACGACCGTCACACATTCGGAGATATTTACGAAGGTATCTTAAAAGACTTACAGTCTGCAGGGAATGCCGGAGAGTTTTATACTCCACGTGCGTTGACTGATTTTATCGTCATGATGCTCGATCCGAAATTGGGTGAGACCTTTGGCGACTTCACCAGTGGTACAGGAGGTTTCCTTACCTCTGCTCTTAACTATATGTCTAAAAGTGTCCGTTCTGCCGAAGATGGAGAAAAACTGCAAAATGCAGTTGTAGGTCAAGAGTGGAAACCATTGCCGTATCTGTTGAGTATTACAAATTTATTGCTCCATGATATTGAGGCTCCTAATATTGCAAATTGTGATTCGCTTGGAACAAATATCACAGATTTCAAGGAAAGCGACAAGGTGGATGTTATCGGCATGAATCCTCCGTATGGCGGTAGCACGGAAGATAGTATAAAAAGTAACTTCCCGGTGCAATACCGCTCAAGTGAAACTGCGGATTTGTTCATCGCACTTATCATGTACCGTCTTAAAGCAGGAGGTCGATGCGGTGTGATTATCCCTGATGGCTTCTTGTTTGGTACGGACGGAGCTAAACTTGCACTAAAAGAGAATTTACTCCGCAAGTTCAATCTGCATACTATTATTCGTTTGCCTGGTTCTATATTCTCCCCATATACCTCTATTGCAACCAATATTCTTTTTTTTAATAATGAAGAAGCCGAAGGCTGCGAAGACGGATTCAATACACGAGAGACATGGTTCTATCGCTTGGATATGCCAGAAGGGTATAAACACTTCTCTAAGACCAAACCAATGAAGGTGGAGCATACCCTACCTATTCAGGAATGGTGGAAAGACAGGAAAGAAATTATCAGTGACGAAGTGGGTGAAAAGAGCCGTGTGTTCACTGCCCAACAATTGATAGACTTGGATTGCAATTTTGATCAATGTAAGTTCCCGAAAGAGGAAGAAGAAATACTCCCTCCAGCAGAACTGCTCAAACAGTATTTTGAGAAACGTGCTGCACTCGACCATGAAATAGACAAAACGCTTTCTGAGATTCAAAAGATTCTCGGTATAGACATAAAATCGTGCAACTGATAATTGTGAAGTGATATGAAAGATTTGACCATCTCAAACATAGAAAGGCAGAATGTACTTAACAACTGTTTTGCTGTTAGTAAAATTCGGGAGCATCTCAATATTGAAGGAATGCTCTTTGAGGGAGAGTATCGCTTTACAAAAAAGATGGTTGCTGATTTTTACGAAGTAGAAGAACGAACCATAGAACGCTACTTGGAAAAATATTCCGATGAATTATCAGCTAACGGATATATTTTATGTAAGGGTAAACTCCTGAAAGAGTTGAAGTTGCAGTTTGCTCCCGTTATAAATGTCGGGAGCAAAACGACCCAGCTCGGATTGTTTAATTTTCGCTCATTCTTAGACATGGGTATGCTGCTTACAGAGAGTGAGAAAGCTAAAAAAGTCCGTAGTCTTATCTTGGATTTTGTGATTACCACCATCAACGAAAAGACCGGAGGAGGAACAAAATATATAAATCGCAGGGATGTACATTATCTTCCTGCTGCAATTGCAGAAGAAAACTATCGTAAAAATCTCACTTCTGCCATCAATCAATATGTGGATGGGCATCCTACATACAAGTATTCTCAAATTACGGATTTCATCTACAAGGCTGTATTCAAAGAGAATGCTAAAGAATACCGAGAAGTATTAAAGTTGGATTCCAAAGACAATGTTAGACACACGCTGTATTCAGAGGTTTTATTGGTTATCTCTTCTTTTGAAAACGGAGTGGGTGCAGCCATCAGTGAACGATTCAAGGAAAATGGTGGCAGGTTGCTTACCATTGACGAGGTGGAGTGTATTGTGAATGAACTTGCCGGACACCCAATGCAAAAACCTTATCTGAATGATGCCAGAACCAAAATGGCTTCAAGGGATTTCAGTTTCCGGGATGCGTATCATGGTAATATAGCAGATTATCTGCAAGCTGTTACTCCTGAAGAGTTTGAACGATTCATCGGTGACCAGTCTATTGATTTTGACCGTATCTTGGCGGATAACAAAGATGTGCTTAAACGCTTAAAGCAGGCAGAAGATGAGTAAGGAAATTATTTACATAGATTACGATGAAGTCTTAAACATCTATGGCAAAATGATTGATGCCAGTGATGGCGGTTTTGAAGGAGTACGTGACGAAGGGGGTATTCGTGCTACATTGGATTTTGTGCAAAATGATTTATACTATCCAACCTTTGCCGACAAACTAACCTATCTGATGTATAGATTCTGTTCCGGGCATTTCTTCAATGATGGGAATAAGCGTATTGCATTGACTTTAGGTACATACTTCTTACATAAAAATAATTACTATTGGCACGCTTGCATTTGTATGCGTACATTGGAATCTATCATTTATCATGTGGCAGCATCAAATATCGACCAAGATTTGTTGTTGCGCATCGTCAATAGCTTTTTGACAAGTAAAGACTATGATGAAGAACTGAAAATAGATATTGCCAATGCCATGAGTAAAGGAGAGTTAGGAATACAAGGAGAAGATTACGAACAATGAACGGAAAACAATTAAAAAACAGCATACTCCAGTGGGCGATACAAGGGAAACTTGTATCGCAAGACCCTAATGACGAACCGGCATCTGTACTTCTTGAACGTATCAGAGCCGAAAAAGCCAAATTAGTTAAGGAGAAGAAAATCAAGAAGGATAAAAACGAATCAATCATTTACCGTGGTGACGATAATTCCTATTATGAGAAGTTTATCGCTACGGGGGAAGTAAAGTGCATTGATGAGGAGATTCCGTTTGAGATTCCGTCTTCTTGGGAGTGGTGTAGAATGCAAGATATCATGAAGTTCGTAAATGGAAGAGCTTACAAGAAGGAAGAATTACTAAGTAGAGGCAAGTATAAAGTTCTTCGTGTCGGTAATTTCTTTACCAACAATGAATGGTATTATTCTGATTTAGAACTACCCGATGACAAGTATTGCTACCCAGGAGATTTACTTTATGCTTGGTCTGCTTCGTTCGGCCCCCAGATATGGAACGATGTTAAAACAATTTTCCACTATCACATTTGGAATGTGAAATATAATTCCAGAATTCTTCTACGTGATTATCTCTTCTATTTCTTTTTGTATGATAAAACTCAGGTTCTGTCTTCAACAACAGGAAGTACGATGATTCACGTTTCAATGGAAAATATGAAACCTCGTTTTATTCCCATTCCTCCTTATTGCGAACAAAAGCGGATTGTCTCAAAGATAAATGAACTGTTGCCTGTTATTGATAAATTTGATGATGTTCAGAAAGAGCTTGATACACTTAATGCACTAATTAAGGAATCTCTGAAAAAATCCATTCTCCAAGAGGCTATTCAAGGAAAACTTGTTCCACAGATTACAGAGGAAGGAACAGCCCAAGAATTACTCGAACAAATACGGCAAGAGAAACTGCAACTTGTCAAAGACGGTAAACTAAAGAAGTCTGCCTTAACCGATTCTATTATCTTCAAAGGTGACGATAACAAGTATTATGAGCAGGTAAGCAATGAAAATACTGATATAACAGAAGAAATACCTTTTGACTTGCCTAATAATTGGACTTGGATTAGATTTGGTCAATACGTTAGAATGTCTATCGGAAAAACACCACCACGAGGCGAAACTAAATATTGGACAAATGGGATATATCCATGGGTCTCAATTTCTGACATGTCTGATTATGGATTGGTTAAAACAACAAAAGAAACTGTTTCGGAATATGTTCAAAGTTTATTTGGAGATATATCTTCTGCCGGAACTTTAATAATGAGTTTTAAGTTAACGGTAGGCAGAACTTCTATTTTAGATATTTCGGCATATCATAACGAAGCAGTTATATCCATATATCCTTTTGTGGATAAGGATTATAGAACAAGAAATTATCTGTTTTATATCTTGCCAATTATATCCAATCTTGGAGATTCTAAAGATGCTATAAAAGGTAAGACATTAAATTCTAAGAGTTTGAATAATCTATTATTGCCACTTCCTCCTCTTAATGAACAAGGGCGAATAGTGGCAATAATAGAACAATTATTTGATAAGTTGAGATAATTTATTTATTTGGTAAGCTATTCGTTGCTGTTCCGCTAATGGCGGAATACCAATAGTTAGATTGTAGAATAGCTCTTTATTGAGGTGCGGGATTGCTGCACCTCTTTTTGAATTTCTCAGTTCCGCTTTATAAAACAGAATGAAAGCCAAAACATAAGGCTTCCACATTACAGAAGAAATCCATAGTTGCTTGAACGTACTTCCCATATATCCATCTTGTGTAACGGAGAAAACTTCACCGGAATTTTCACCATCCACAAGAATGATGTTATCGCCCGCATAGACAAATTTTCCTTTATCAATAACGTTGGCAGATGATTTCCCACGCAGGTATTTTGCATCCAAACAGATGCCCTTCCCGGTTCTTTTTTCTCCATCGGTCAGTTGGCATACATCTTTCAAACGTAACACAGTCCAGTTATTGGGATATTCAAAAGGAATCTCAAATTCAACGATTTGCCCATTTATCCTCTCATAATACTTGCTATTGCTTTTTCATACTTTTCTACAATTCTATATTGTTCAGACAAAGGAGGCAAGGGGAATAATAATGAATTGAGGTCTTCTTTATTGAATCCCGCTTGGGCGCAACGACTCCGATTGACAATTTCATTTTGATATATTGAACTACAATAATACAGAAAAATATATTTCTGAAATATAAGTCGGGATTCGTATAATGGGATAACTTTTGCTAAGGCTACATTATAAGCTCCATATTCTGCATAAAATACTTTTCCTAAAGAAGCCCCATAACGAGCTAACAGAATATCTCCTTTTTGAGAAATCTTACTGGCTGTAGAAAGCGGTATATATATAGGTTGTGGGTTAGAGCCATAATCTCTAATTTGAAATAATCGTATATATCCTTCTTTTTCTCGTTCAATAAACTTAGACTTTGGAGGTTGGGAACCGCCTGAAATATCAAATAAGTCATTATGTCTCACCCATACCCAAGTATTAGGTATATCAAATGGTATTTCGTCAGTAATATCTTGTTCTGTTTTACCAATCTTCTCGAAGTACTTGTTATCGTCACCACGGAAGATAATGGAATCGGTTAAAGCAGACTTTTTAAGTTTGCCTTCTTTGACAAGTTGCAATTTCTCTTGCCGTATTGGTTCAAGTAATTCTTGGGCTGTACCTTCCTCTGCAATCTGTGGAACTAATTTACCTTGTATTGCCTCTTGAAGAATGGACTTTTTTAAACTATGCCATATTTCTTTATTTATTTGGTTGAGTCTATTTTGACTATTTCCATATTGATAAATATATGGGTATAACTGATTTAATTTTGTAACAATGCGTAGTTGTTCTTCTTGTGGTGGAATAGGTAACAAGCAGTGCTTAATAATGAGTTGATTTATGTTGGGATCTTTTCTTGAACCTGCTGCAAAATCCATCCAAAATGGTCTTTGATATTCAATAAAAGTATGGATGTAATCCATATTACAAAATCCATTAGGCTGGATGGCACATACAGATTGGTTTATAGTTGTATCAAAATGCAAGATACAGTGTTTGCCTATTGTCCCAGCACCACCATACATTGCAACACACACTGAGGTTTGGGGTAAAATAGAAAGATTGTAGTCTATAATTGCTTTCGAGGTTATTTGTATTTCGGTTTTGTTCAAAATTCCATTGTTCAAGTCTGTTGTACGTACCCAATTGATATTGCCATTTTTATAATAATCTGGATTCCTACTTAATGGCGTAGAACCACTTGTTGTTTCAAAAATATTGCCAATTCTTTCCCATTGCCACCCATTTGGAATCTCAAACGGAATCTCCTCATCGATGCACTTCACCTCTCCGGTAGCGAGAAACTTCTCATAATAGGAACTCAATGAATTAGGCAATACCATACATTATTATGATAACGAATTGTTTAACTAATAATGTATCTGACATGAACATTGAAAATTTTGAAACGTATCTTCGTCAAGGGAATATGGCGGAGAACACAATTGCAGCTTATCTCTATGCCGTAAAAGAGTATTATTCCCGGCACAAAGAATTGAACAAGCGCAATTTGCTTGTGTATAAAACCTATCTCATTGAGAAATTCAAGCCTAAGACAGTGAATCTTCGTATTCAGGCAATGAACAAGTATCTTGATAGCATGGGAAAATCTCGTTTGAGATTAAAATCCGTCAAAGTGCAGCAGCGGAGTTACTTGGAAAATGTAATCAGTAATGCCGACTACGCTTTTCTAAAAAACAAACTAAAAAAGGAGGAAAACCAAGAATGGTATTTCGTAGTTCGTTTCCTCGCAGCAACAGGAGCAAGAGTCAGTGAACTAATCCAAATGAAGGCTGAACACGTGCAGATGGGTTATTTTGACATCTACACCAAAGGTGGCAAAATACGTCGTATTTACATTCCGAAGTCCTTGCGCAAGGAAGCCACAGAATGGCTTAGCAAAGTCAATCGTACCACCGGCTATCTTTTTCTTAATCGCTTTGGTGAGCGTATCACTACAAGAGGGATTGCGCAACAGTTGAAAAACTACGCAGCCAAATACGGATTGAATGAGAAAGTGGTTTACCCCCATTCATTCCGTCATCGCTTTGCTAAAAATTTCTTGGAGAAGTTCAACGATATTTCTCTACTTGCTGACCTGATGGGACATGAAAGTATTGAAACAACTCGTATTTATTTGAGGCGTAGCAGTGCCGAACAACAAGAGATTGTTGATAAGGTCATAACATGGTGATGTATTTGGAAGGTTGGTCAATCCATCCTTCCAATTCCTTAAAAGAACTTCATATAGATTATCAATCCTCCCAATGTCAAACAGAAATACGCATACAATATCCAGAATCCGACAACGGCACATTTGGCTATTTTGCCATTAAGAGAAAACGAAGTTTCAGATTTCACACATTTATGGACTTCTTTCCAGTGATTCGTATGAAGTGTCTTCAATTCTGTTATCTGCTTCTCAAATAAAGATTTTTCTTCTTCAATCAATTTATTGCGATATTCTGTAAAAATAGACTTGTCTTCATCGCTAAGTTTGACATTTACAACAGTATTCTCTGCCTGAATAATTGCACGGCTAATAGTATCAGGGATATTGTCGGATGTTTTCACTGCAGCATTAAGAACCTGTGCTGATTCTTCAAAAGTTAACACTGAAGCATCTACAAATGCTTTTATCTGTTTCAATTCTTGGATAACATCTTTGATGTCCTTAATCTGATTCGTGAGATTTACAAGCTCGGTTTCAAAATCAACACGATTTTCAATTTTGCTAATGTTATCATCACTATCTATGCTCTTGCTATCCTGCACAGGCAAAGAAGATTGGTCATATTTACTTTTACGCATGGTTATATGTGATTATAAATGAAATACTATCTACCCCTGCTACGTTTAATCGGTTTGCAGAGCCATTTTGCCATTTTTGCACAACGAACAGCCCAGTTACGCTCATCATCTTCCTTATCTTTACCCCATCCGCTACCGGGGCTGCCACCACCTCCGCTTGAAGCCGCCATAGAAGTGGCTGCATCCAAATATCCGGCAAATAGTAAGGCGGCAACTTTGAATAAATTGGTCTGTTTGACTTCTTCATCAAGGCTTCCAAACTCTTCGTCAAAGACAGACTTAACCATATCTGGTATATCAACCTCGAGTTGTTCTCCATCCACTGTTATGGAATAGTGGTAAATAGAAGGCTTTGATTGTGGCATCACCTCTTTATTATTATGCGCCATCGTTTGAGTACATACTTCCTTTGACTGAATTGCAGTTTGTTTATCAGAAGCATGTAATCCCACCCAAGTCGCTTCAATTTTTGATGGCATCAATTTTCGACTTTTACCCAATATCGAGGATTTATAAATAGAGTTCCCTTTTCGTATAGCATACCCTTTGACCACTTCCTTATCGTCCTTTATCAACTTAATATCGTACCCCTTAGCGTTTAACATTTGGCTATAAGTTTCCCAATCAAATTCTGGCATAGCTTTCAATATTGCGATGCAGTCTTCACTGATTTGCTGAATATTCTCATCACGACGTTGCACGGATTGCACCCAGCCACGTCTCTCATTGATGATGTTGGCAACATGAACGGCACGTTCACCAATATAATGCGCATCGTTTGTCTTGCCCATATTGTCTATGCGGTTAGCTACAATATGCAAGTGAGGGATGCCACTTTTGCTGTCGGTGTGTAACGAAACAACATACTGGCTATTTTTGATATTGGTCGGTTTAAGATGACTATCTGGTTTGCCACATCTTCGGTCAATGCCGTCAAGTACTGCAATAAACTCATCCGCCAAATTCTGCCAATCCGTCATTGTCCATCCTGCCGATTCTTCTTTGGCTGGAGATATTTCAAAGCGCAGTGCGTTCAGCTTTATGGGCTTCGGATTATATCTGTCTTTCATACATTGATGCTGGTGTTGCATCATCCGTGACCACATAGCCAAAGGTTCTATATTTTCTGGCAAGTCATGCACCTTAACGAGCTGGGCTTTATCTTTTTCCATAGAATACTCAATGGCTCTTGCTCCATGAGAAATTGCCTTTCCTTGTGCTATCATAATTTCAAATTTGATTTATACTGTCTCGTATTTGTCCCCATCGGACAATAAGCCTATTTACTGCCTCTATCCAAGCACGCATATAATTCTCATCTCGGAAATATCGTTTTTTAATCTCATCAGGTTTACCTTTGAGTACATTCTGAATGCGGATAAGGTCGGCTCGTGCATCCGATAAAGAGTTCAATCCTTGTACTTCCTCGTCTGAAAGTCGTTTGTTTGGATGGTGATTTTGCAATAATTTTCGTCCGTAGTTACTAAGTGTCAGTCCACATTCGGCAGCTTTTTCTACTATCATTTCATACTCATTTTCAGTCAGACGAATGTCTATATGACGAGTACGAACACCCTGTTTTCCATTGTTTTGTTGTATATCCATAAGCGTTTATAACTGGAATTTATTAATAAAATGTTCTATCCATTGCGAGCCTGCGAGTAATGCAAGAAGCCTCCAAGACGACAAATGAGTGAAAACATTTTGTCGGACGGTGGTACTTCTTGCATAGAATACCCATTAAAAATGGGGCATTACATACCTTAATGCAAGCATTGTCTTTGTCCGAACTATGCCATTTGTCTGTCAACTTTAAGAGTGGCTATTGTCACCTATATCCATTTGGATAATCAATAGTTTTACTTTCCCCTTAGTTTGGCTTCTCCATAAACACATCACTAACCGGAATCCACCAGTTCCAAATGCAAGCAGTCAATCAAAGTTTGTAGGTTTGGATTTCGCTTTATCATCTTTTGAAGTACCATCGCAGGTGTTTCAGTCATCAATAAGAAATCCGCAATATCAAGTCCGTTCTTGCGCTGTTCGTCTGTGGCGCATTGTTCCAAACTATCACTCAATACAACTTTAGAACATACGGAAGTGAGTAAAGCCATCTTGGTTTGCCAAACCTCTCTTGCACCCAAATCCGGGCATAGCATAACCGACCGACCTTTCAATACACTTACCACGTCAGACTTGAAGCATCCATGCATTCCACCTGTTGCCAACCATATAAATTCCGGCATATAATGGGTAGCTATCAAAGCGGATTTTTCGCTTTCCACAATAGCAACAGGTTTGGTCGGATTCTCAGATAACAGATGTTCGCCAAACAAACATTGCTTCAAATTGTAGTTTGGGAGATTCAGTTCTGTATGTACCCAACTAACATAACTTCTTGGCTCTTTTGTCCGATGTCCTGTTTCTGCATCATACAACATTATCTTCCCTGTTCGTACATTACCTTGCCAATCAATTTGCCAATAGACAGTAGAACCGCCCCACTTCTTTGATGTGCCAACATGATATAGTTGGAATATCCGAGAAGTCTCATCTTTACCCAACATCCCAGACAGGTAGATGTACAATGGATTCATACCATAGTTAGTAAGAGTACGTTTCATTAGTTCATTGTCAACAAAAGAGGTTGGAGGCAGTAAATTGGGCTTAGGCTTATCGGCTTCAATGAAGTTATCCTTGTTGTAATCCACTACCATTGGGTTATCATGAAAATAATCCGATGGAGTGTAATGGTATTGGCAAGATTGCTCATGGTCACATCTGCCTACATAATCAGGAAAAGTTATTTCTCCTTGGCTATCTATGTACTTGACAAAACATTGTTTCTTTCCACACTTCGGGCATGAAAGTTTTGACCCACGCTTATATTTTTGAAGAGAAAATCTATATTCAGCCATACTTCTTCATTTTGTTATTGCAGTCCGTGCAGTTTGCACTTATTGCAGTTTTGCAGAAATCCTATGTCAGCGCAAAGTGCAAACTGCAACAACTGCAAACTGCAAAAGGTGTCGTTTATTGCAGCTTCTCATATTCACCTCGCTTTACTTTCTTGATAACCTTATTCGTAGCAAGGCTAACCAAAGAATACATTACCGACCTTTCCGACAACCCTACTTCTTTTCCGGCTTGAATGGCATCGGCAGTAGTGAAAGTTGCGGAAAGGCAATCAAGCAATTCTCTTTTTTGCGGTTCAACGCTCTCTCGCAACATATATTTCTGAATGTTGGTATAACAGTTCTCAAAGTATTCACTCAATGCAATAGCAGATTTGGTTGAGTCAATATCCACAAAATCCTTGTGTTCTTCACCGCAAGCCCAACGAAGGATTTGCAAGACTAAAGCTAAACGAGCCGTAATCATGGGAGCTTTAATCACTCTGCTATCCACCAATCCATCATCTTGGATTTGATTAACAGCCCGAACTGCATTATTGCGCCAGTTTGTAAAATAGGCTTTGGCTTCCGAAGAAAATTCCAATACATTATGTATGGCTCTGTCATCTTCATTCTCTATAAATGGCAAACTAATTACCTTATTTATAATAGAATCCCACATTGATGAGTATTTACCAAAAGTTGATACGGAAGATTCTTCATCCAGCCCCCAATCTGAAATTTCCTGAGACGATGGATAAACAAAAATTATTCTGTCTATCAGCCCATTGTCTTTATATCCTTTCTCTATCAGTTCGTGCATACGTGTCGTTTGCATCGTGCCGACAATATTTATAAAAGGATGCTCTATATGAATAGGTACAGGGATGCTACATCTTGAAATATCCAATGGTTTTCCGCTAAAGGCTGTCAATAGCTGCTCTATGAGTTGTCCTTTGCTATATTGATTCACGGCATTAAACATTCCCATAATTTCATCCACATATACCACGACACCTCGCTGATTGTCATCCAACGCACGCATTAAAGCTTCCGGTGTAAAATCGGATATGATGGTTCTTCGTAAAATTGGTTTGTCCGGCAATGAAGAGGACTTGTCTTTTTTAGCCTTATTGTTTTCAACCAAGCTATTATAATGCTCCATATCCAATTTAAATTGTTTGATGATTTTGGCATCATGCTTTCGGATAGGACGGAATGCAAAATCCAAAGGTGGGGTTTTGCCCATTCCGGGACGACCTACCAATATCATATAAAGGGCAGGATTACTAATCCATCCACCACGAATACGAATATTGACAGCGTTGCCGATAGCGGTTGACACTGCCACCAAAAGAGAAGCCATCATATATTCTATGGAATAATTCTCTTGTCGGGATAGAGCCAATATCATATCTTGAATTTTGGCAGGAAAAGCATCCAAAGGAATCTTGTTTTCAAAGATCCCTTCAAATTCCATTCTGAGCGCATTGCATAAATTGGTTGAATCCATTAGAATTTGGTATTTCTTTTTGACTTTAT
>ERZ835541.485-NODE-485-length-50065-cov-3.995281_pt1 | contig 50065 bp, 73 predicted proteins | sample MGYA00519945_ERZ835541 | MGnify/ENA primary metagenome ERZ835541 (study PRJEB31850, sample SAMEA3708780) | human gut metagenome | biome: human gut; feature: human-associated habitat; material: faeces | place: China | collected 2014 ...
TTGCTGTTGGTGATTATAAGAAACTTCCGAATGAAGTCGGTGGCAGGGATACAGCCCTTCCGGAAGAAGTTGCCGATAAAATGAAGGCATTGCTGGCGGAATACAATGCCAAAGAAGAAAAGAAATTTGAGGATATTCTGGACTTTCATGTGAAGTTTGAACGGATTCACCCGTTCCAGGACGGAAACGGTCGTGTGGGCAGATTGACTATGTTTAAAGAGTGTCTAAAATACAATATTGTTCCGTTTATCATTGAGGATAATTTGAAAATGTTTTATTATCGTGGATTGAAGGAATGGGACAACGAAAAAGGATATCTGACAGATACCTGCCTGACCGCGCAGGACAAGTATAAAGCGTATTTGGATTATTTTAGGATTAAGTATTAATAAATGCTTTTAAAGAATGCTTATATGGATTTTGAAAAACTTGAATATTCACAAAAAATCTTGCTGAAGGATACAGGATGAGGAACATTTTGCAACTATGGCACAAGTTTTATTTTCATTGAAATCCTATATTGCTTCGGTGTCATATGATAATGTTCTTTGAAGCACTTATAAAAATGTGTTGTATTCGTAAAATGCAGTTCATCCATAATTTCAGATATAGAAGCGGTCGTTTCAAGCAGGAGAGCAGCCGCTCTTTTCATACAGAAAGTCTGACTGTAATCGAATAGGCATGAATTTGTATATTTCTTAACTATAGAGTTTAAATAATTTCCACTGTAATTTAATAATTGTTCAAGCTCAGAACGTGTAATGCGTCCATTGGTGTCCTCTAAAATGTGACTTATGTGTGTGAAAAGAAGAAAATCATTGTCTGCTTCTACATGGACGGGCGTGAAATGAAAGTGTTCTGGATTGGACAGATAATCAAACAATTCTAAAAGCATTCCTTTGATGACATAAGTAGAACCAAGCTTTGGATACATAATGGCACGAAGTATATTGTCAGTTATGGCGTGGAGAGTATGGTGCCAGTCCTTGTTGTTTAGCGATGGCATAAAATCAAGATATTCCTTTGTGTCAGGATTATCGAGATTATCTGAAAGAAATCTAAGAATAGGGTTATGGCCGGGTCTTTCTATATCCGGAAAATAAACTTTTGGTTCATCTTCTGAAAGCTGTTTGACAAGCTCTTTTGACATTCCGATAAACAAAAGAGTTGCATCGGAAGAAAAAATTTCTTTGTGTACTATATTGTGGTTCATAAGACAACAGCTTCCACTGTGGAATACAAAATCAGTCTTTTCAATCAGCTGATGGATTTCGCCATCCAATACAATAAGAAGCTCGTAAAAATCATGAATATGTGGAGGTCTCATATTAAAATGATTGATTTCCTTTTCTGTTTTGAAGCTGTAAAATGTATTTTCACGTGGTGAAGTCATTAAAAAATTCAGATATTTGTCATCGTTAGCTCTGTTACATGTTTCGAGTGTGAACTGTATTGGTGTAAGTATTTTGATGTATGAATTGATTGTACTGTTTATATTATCCTGTTCTATGATATTTTTGACAGTATATGATGAGGTCATAATGGTATATTTTTCTCCTTATCCACGAATATGATAAAAACTAACTGATATTTTATCACATATGTTATAGAATTGTAAGCAATAATTTATTAAAGTAACAGTATACAAAACATAAGCGTTTATGAAAAATACAATACAAACTATTATTGTTAACAGGAAAAAGGAGGTTGCATTTATTATGCAGGAAACAGAAAAGAAATACCTGAAATGGTATCAGAAGATAGCGTATGGAGCAGGAGACCTGGCTTCAAATACCAGCTATGGACTTGTATCAAGCTTTGTCCTTTTATATTTATCTGATACAATGGGGCTTAACACAGGAATTATTGGAACTTTAATGCTGGTATCGAAATTTCTTGATGGAATTTCAGATGTTATATTTGGAAATTTAATCGATCGCACTAAGTCAAAGCTTGGAAAGGCAAGACCATGGATGCTGTATGCACAGATAGGCGTATCACTTTGTCTGGTGCTTTTGTTTTCAATTCCGGGTGGAATGAGTGAAACTGCACAATATGCGTATTTCTTCGCATTTTATACAGCACTAAATGCTATTTTTTATACAGCAAACGGAATAGCATATTCAGCATTATCAGCCCTTATTACCAGAAACAAGAATGAAAGGGTTCAGCTTGGATCAATACGTTTCATGTTTGCAGTTGTCACAAATATTGTAATGGGATTTGCAGTAACAGGTGCAGTTGATGCCTTTGGCGGTGGAGCTGTAGGATGGCGTATGGTTGCTATAATATGTGGGGTAATCGGACTTGGTGTCAATACAATAAGCTGCCTGTGTGTTAAGGAGTTGCCGGAAGAAGGTAGTGAGGCAGCTTGTGATAAACAAAAACCAAAGGATGATAAAATTGGATTTGTTGAGTCTTTGAAGTTGCTTATAAGTAACAAATACTATATTTTAATTGTAGCAATTTATATTGTTTATTATTTCATGAGTAATCTTACAACAGGTTCAGCTATTTACTTTATGAAACATGTACTTGGAAATGGTTCATTGCTTGGACTGTTTTCAATGATGAAGATGTTCCCTGTAATAATTGCACTTATTTTTACTCCGATTCTTGTAAAGAAGACCGGAAGCATGCAAAAGGTTAATTTCTGGGGATATGTAATCAGTGATATCCTAGGAATATTTCTAATTATTTTTGCGATGCAGAAGAATTTACCAATGATGTTACTTTTTATGTTCCTTAAGGGTACATTTGCCGGAACGATGTCGGGAACATTAAATGCTCTTATTGCTGAAATCAGCGGATATACCTATCGTACGAAGGGGGTACATATTGATGGAATGATGTTTAGCTGTTCATCACTTGGAGTAAAAGTTGGTGGTGGAATTGGTACTGCGGCTGTAGGCTGGCTATTGCATGCAGCAGGATATGCCGGAAAAGCTGCAACTCAGACCGCAGCAGCTACAAATATGATTTTCAGTATGTATATCACAATCCCTGTAATTCTTGGCGTCGTAATTACTATTCTTCTTGGTTTAATGAAGGTGGAAAAGGAAAATAAGAGAATTGACATGGAAAGAGCAGAACAAGCAGACTAACAGATTGAAAGAGGAATGAAGTATGCAGTGTCATAATTTTAATGAGGACTGGACATTTGAAAAAGCTGATCAGGCTGACAGATTAAAAGCTTTTTATGGGAACAGTAATGCAGTTGCTGTTACACTCCCTCACGATGCAATGATTCGTGAAAAAAGAGATAAGGACTGTCCTTCAGGAGCACAGAGTGGATTTTATCCAGGAGGTGTGTATACATATGAAAAAAAATTTATGGCTCAAAATGAGTGGAAAAAGCAGGATGTATTTCTGGAATTTGAAGGAATTTATGGAATTGCAAGAGTCTGGATTAATGGAGCACTAGCGGCAGTGAATCGTAATGGATATATGGGTTTTTCGGTTGACTTAAAGCCATGGATAAGCTATGAGCATGAGAATATTATAAGAATAGATATCGATAACAGTAAACAGCCTAACAGCAGATGGTATTCAGGCTCAGGAATTTACAGAGATGTCAATCTGTGGACCGGAAAAGATGTATATATTTCACATGATAAGCTGCGTATTACAACATTGTCAGTGAATGATGACATGGCGGTTTTAGAGGTGTGTGCGCAGTTGAAAAACATTATTGGACATGGATTAGAGGCAGAATGTCTGATTGAAATAAAAAAAGATGGGCAGAAAACTGCATCGGATACGCAAAGAGTAGTATTTCGTTCAGAGCAAATGCAGGCAGTGCGTGTACAAATACCGATTGAACATCCGAAGAAATGGAGTCCAAAACAGCCGGCGTTATACGAGTGTCATATAACGACAAAGTTTGATGATGAAATATGTGATGAAGCAGTTTCTAATTTTGGAATCCGAGTATTGGCGCTTGATCCTGTACATGGATTGCAGATAAATGGTGAGACAGTTAAGCTTCGAGGAACCTGTATACATCATGATAATGGCGTGATAGGTGCTGAGACATTTAAGGAGGCAGAATGGTACCGTTGCAAGAGATTGAAGGAAGCGGGCTTTAATGCTATAAGAAGTGCACATCACCCAATGAGCAGAGCAATGCTAGATGCGTGTGATCATATTGGAATGCTGGTTATGGACGAGCTGACGGATATGTGGGACAAGGAAAAAAATACATATGATTTCTCCGATATTTTTGAAGATGAATATAATCAGTGGATTAATCATATGGTTGAAAAAGACTATAATCATCCATCGGTTATTATTTATTCAGTTGGAAATGAGATACAGGAAGCAGGAACTAAGCAGGGAGCCTGGATAAACAGAATGCTATGCAATAAATTCCATGAGCTCGATAATACCAGATATACAACGAATGCATTGAATGGATTAAACTGTGCAGGCAGGCGTCTTGGCTTTATTATGAGGGATGTTGCAGAAAAATTTGGAATGGATTCACATGGAAGTGGAAGCGGAGGAGGAAGCAATGCCTTAAACAGTTTTATGAGTCTGATGTCAGGTGAAAAAGGAGAGTTTTTTGCAAAGCATCCGCTTGTTTCAGAAGCACTTGAAGAATGTTCGCAAAGCTGCGATATAACAGGACTCAACTATTTAAGTGGAAGATATGAGCTGGAGCATGAACTACATCCTGCTAAAACGGTCCTCGGTACGGAAACATATCCGGCTGACATAGAAAATCTCTGGAAGCTTGTTGAAACTTATCCACACGTAATTGGAGACTTTACATGGACCGGTTACGACTATATAGGCGAGGCTGGTGTAGGAATATTCCATTATGATGGAAATGCCAATTTCACAAGTATTTATCCTGAGAGACTGGGATATATCGGGGATATTGATTTGATTGGAAATCGAAGACCAATCAGCTATTTCAGGGAAATAGTGTATGGTCTGACAGATAAACCATATATTGCGGTCGAGAGACTTGAACACGCAGGACAGACAGCTGATAAAACTGCATGGATGTTTAAGGACAATATCAGTAGCTGGACATGGAAGGGATTTGAAGGGACAACGGCAAATGTAGACGTTTATTCATCAGGTGATGAAGTAGAGCTTTTTCTGAATGATAAATCACTTGGAAGAAAACCGGCAGGAAGAGAAAATCATTTTACAGCATCTTATGAAGTGCCATATGAACCGGGAACTTTAAAGGCAGTTGCATATCAGAAAGATAGGAAACTGGGTGAATATGAGCTTTCTACAGCAAAATCAGTAACAAAGCTAAAAGTGTGTCGTGTAACTGAGAATGAGAGGAATATAGCATATATCAAGATATGGCTTGTAGATGATAATGGCACAATTAATTCACAGGAAGCTGAAAAAAGACTGCTTCATGCTAGTGTTGTAGGAAATGGTGTGCTGGAAGGATTTGGTACAGCTAATCCTTCTAGTGAGGAGGACTATTTTTCTGATTCAGTAACAACATTTGACGGAAGCGCTCTGGCAGCAGTTCGATGGAAGGATGTCAAATCGAAGGAGCCGGCTGTTCTTAAAGTATGGACGGATGATGGTTGTCAGGTAATGAACAGTGTATATTTTAAACATGAACACCGTTCATTTAATGAAATAACTTAATGACATTACATTGGAGAGGAGTGAACTCGTGAACCATCTTGCAACTTCAAAAGAAGACATATTAGCTGCAAGCAGAGAACTGATAAAAGAAAACGGATGGACTGCTTTAAGCATACGAGCTGTTGCATCCCGATGTTCTGTTTCGGCGGGGACAATCTACAATTACTATGAATCCAAGGCCGAGCTGCTTGGGGATACAATTGAGAGTATTTGGCGTGAAATCTTTTTTAACCCTGAAGATGAGCAGGTTTTTAAAGATGTTGCTGCTTGTATCTCATGGATTTATAAAAGACTGCAATATGGAAATGAGCAATTTCCGGGCTTCTTTTCACTGCATTCGTTTGGATTTATGAAGGATGAAAAAACGGATGGAAAGAAGAAAATGCTGCAGACATGGGGGCATATTCTTAATGGATTGTGTGATATATTAAAGAATGATCCTAAGATTCGTCCAGATGTATTTGATGAACAATTCACGGAAAAACAGTTTGCAGATATATTATTTTCTTTAATATTGGTATCAATGATTCGTCAGGATTATAATCCGTCTTCGATTTTGATGTTGATTAACAAAACATTATATTAAAATTCTCCCACATTAGAGTGTGGGAAAATTTTTAAGACAAAATGAACAATGTTCACCTAAGCGTTTAAAGATGTATCGTAAGAAAGGAATTTTATTATGCAGGCAATTGTAGAAACTTTATTTGATACCGTATATTTGTTTTCGGTAATCACAATCGGAATTTTAATGATCCGAAAAAGCAAAGGAAACCGTCAGTTTACCATGTTTGGAATTATGGCAGTTATTTTAGGAAGTGGAGATGCATTTCATCTGGTTCCTCGTGCAACAGCGCTTTGTACAACAGGTCTTGAGAACTTTACCGTACAGCTTGGGTTAGGAAAGTGGATTACCTCTGTCACTATGACTATTTTTTATGTCGTTCTCTATCATATATGGCGTGAGCGTTATCAGATTAAAGGCTATAAAGCAGCTACAGCAGCTATTTATGGTCTTGCAGGATTAAGAATTGTTCTGTGTATGATGCCTCAGAATGCCTGGCTCAGTGCAGATGCTCCGCTTTCATGGGGAATTTACCGAAATATTCCGTTTGCACTGATGGGATTAATTATCATAGTTTTATTCTATAAAAGTGCAAAAGAAAATAACGATAGCTCTTTTCGTTGGATGTGGCTGACAATTGTCCTGAGCTTTGCATTCTATATTCCGGTTGTACTGTTGGCTGATGTAATTCCGATGATCGGCATGCTGATGATTCCAAAAACCTGTGCATATGTTTGGACAGTATTAATTGGCTACAAGGCAATGAAAAAAGACTTAGCCATTTTTTAGTAGTTTTATTGTAACACAGAACAAAATATGATTTTGATGCATTATATGATGATGGGAAAGCTCCTAATAAGCATAAAAAGATAATGGTCAATTTTATGGAGGATAATGCTGATTCAGAGATTTATTCCAATGAATTGAAAAAACAAGCTGGATTTGGCAAGGATGGAGAAAAAGGATTTGATGGTGCAATAACGAATCTTATGATGCAGACATATCTGTGCAACTGCGATTTTAAGATATGCATGAGATGTATCCGGAGGCGACTGATAAGCAGATAAGGAAGATATTAAAGTAATACAGGTACATATATAGCGATGAAGGAATATTAAACAATGTATTTGAATAGTACATAAAAATAACCATATTGAATACAATCTAAATAAAGATAATTTATGATTGACTTTCTTAGTTATATCAGTTATATTATCTTTAGTGATCAGATTGCAGAAACTTGAGAAGCCTGCGATCGGGGGAGGGTGCCGAGGCCCCTCTCCTTTTTTTATTTGGAACATTTTGCAGCGAGGTACATATGAGCAAACCGTTTATTACATATACCGCACAGGTTGAAAAACTGAAAAATGAAAAAGATCTAGTTATTACAGATGATGACTTTGCGGTAGAATCCTTGCAAAATATCAGTTACTATGCACTAATTGGCGGATACAAGCATCCTTTTATTGATATTCATACCCGCAAATATATTAATGAAGCATGTTTTGAAGATATAGTTGCTCTTTATGAATTTGATGAAGAGTTACGTGGAATATTCTTTAAATATTTATGTCGTGTAGAAAGAAAAATGCGTTCGTCCATTTCTTATCATTTCTGTAAAAAACATGGAGAACGTCAAGAAGAATATCTTAACTCCAATAATTACGGCAATATTCCAAAAAATAAAAATGGAATTACTAAATTAATCAAAATGCTAGATATGATGGCTAATAAAAATAAGGATCATGAATATCTTGTTTATCAGCGTAACAAATATCATAATATTCCGTTATGGGTGATTATGAATACCCTTACTTTTGGTCAGATATCCAAAATGTTTGAATTCTTACCTCAAAATATGCAAGGAGCAATTTGTCAGGATTTTGGAAATATCAAGAAAAATGAAATGATAAAATATTTAAAGGTATTAACACTGTACAGAAATGTATGTGCTCATAACGAAAGGTTGTTTTCATATCACACATATATTGACATTCCAGATACATTGTTACATAAAAAATTAGGAATTTCTAAAAACGGTTCAAAATATGTATATGGAAAAAATGACTTGTTTAGTGTAGTCATTACTTTTCGTTATCTACTTCCAAAGACTGATTTTTTACTGTTTAAAAAGCAATTATGGCATATTTTTGACAGATATCAAAAGCAGAATTTAAATTTGAAGTTGAATGATCTTTTTGAATATATGGGATTTCCGTGTAACTGGAAAGAGATAACAAAATTTCGCAAAATATAAGTGGAGATATTAGCAAAAATATTTCCACTTATATTTAAAGCTATTCTATTTTCTGTGACTTCTTCGCACTATTCAATCCATCCACCCAATTACACAAAATCACAATCGTCTCATAATTTACATTGATATATGTACGCCACCTTTTCTTCCGCCAAGAACGTCTTTTCCTTTCAGATCATCCCATGAAAAATCCGGCATTTCTTCACGTGCGACCAGAAAGTTTCCGGCGCGCTGCGTAAGCTGCGCGAAGTTTTTGATGACATCATTTGCACCCTCCTGGTAAGTATAAATCGAAGATTCACTTCCCATAAAGCCAATATCTGCCTCACCGGAGAGGACGGCGGTCATAACTTTATCCGCCCCAAACGGAGTCAACCAGTTAGTACAAGACGCTATAAGAAATCAACAGAGTCGACAGTATGATCAGTGTTCAGGTGAATCTTCCGGATAATAGAATGCCAGAAGGCTCTGCGGTTTTCTTGGGTTAAATTGTAGTACATTGTTCTAAAGTCTGTATTCAGCAGCTCTTCCAGATAAGCATAATCAGGTTCTAATTCCGGAGCCACATTTAACAATTCATTCAGTTTGTTTTCAATCCGGTCATATTCCTTACTGTAATAATCCCATTCGATTCTTCCTTTCTGGAAGAGAAGATTTAATCGTTCTAATTCTTTCTGAAGCTTTTCCGGAGTCTGAACTTTCTTCTTTTTTTCTTGCTCCTTTTCAATTTTTTCACATTTTATTTTAAATTTATTGTATTCGTATTCCAGATGATCAATCAGGTATTGTTCTATGAGATTTTGACTTACCATGTGCTTGTACGTACATTTGTGATCAATAAAAGCTTTGTTGCATCGGTAATAGCAGTATACTTTTTTGGCACCGGTTTTCCTGTTGATAATGGATGAACCGCCTCTTGCGCTAAGCCTGCGTCCACAGATCGGACAATTTATCATGCCACTGAAAAGATAAATCCGGCCAGAAGGAGCACGCTTAACATTTGCGTTCTGTATTTCCTGCAGATTGTTCCATTCAGATTCTGTCAGGTAAGCAGGGCAGTATGGAATCCCGCGATAGGTTCCTTTGTAAAATTCACTCGACAGCAGTGTTCGCATATTCGCCCATGTAAAATCCGGATCATAATTTTCCTGAATATAACGCATAGAAAGCCCTTTTGCATGGTGCTTAAAGAAAAAACGATAAAAAGCATTTACAGTGTCTTCTCGATCTGGATCTTTTACCATACGTTTTACACCATCAATGATTCCAGATTTGTAGCCGTACCCCATATTCACATCACCGAAGATCAGTTTTCCCTGTCGGATAGATGCTTCGTTTACGAATTTGATACGTTCGCTGGTGGTATCGACCTCATTCTGACCGATAGATAGAACTACATTCAGCTGCAGTCGACCGTCTCTGGTTTCCATATTGATTCCGGGTTCACTGGTGCTGATCCAATGGACGTTATTATCGTCCAAGACTTCCTGTACCTTGTAAAAATCAGACAGGTTACGGAACCATCTGTCAATCCGCCAGAAGATGATCACATCAATTTTTCCGGCTTTTACATCTTCGAGGAGTGAATGGATAGCTTTTCTCTTTTTTAATTCTTTACGGGCAGTTTTACCCTCGTCAGCATAAACTCCAGCAACGGTCATATTATGTTCTTTGGCGTAATTGGTCAGGTACTGCTTTTGCGCTTCCAGGGATTTACCGTGCATCATCTGTTCAGCGGTAGACACACGGATGTAAATGGCGCAGCGTTTAATTTTACTTGGCATATTATATCACCTTTCTCTTCAATATACGTAAAAATGAGTATAAAAATAACAGCCTGAGAACTTTTGTTCTCTTGCGTGGCTGCTCCGGAGATGATACAATATTATTGCATTTGGGTATCTCTTCGGAGTACTTAATAGAGAAACATATTGGCGTATGTTTCATCGCTCGACCGTTCCTGTTGGCGCAGGAGCGGTTTTCTTTTTTATTTCAGTAAATCTGCAATGCAGATTTTTAAATCGCTGTAGATTCCAACACTGATTTCTTCATCAAAAGAATATTGCGTAGAATCTTCTGGCTCACCAAAACAGTAGATTTGGACGATTCGTGTCATTGGATTGACAATCCAGTATTCGCGGACACCGGCTGTCCGGTACTTGAATAATTTTGTAAGATAATCCATGCGCTGGCTGCTCGGTGATACAATCTCAATGATGAAATCAGGAGCACCGTTGCATCCTCTGTCATTCATTTTACTTGGATCACAAATTACAGAGATATCTGGTTCAACATAATTACGATCATCCTGATTGAGGAAAACGGCAAACGGAGCCGGATAAACTTCGCAGGAACCGCCCTTTGATTTGATATAATTTTGAAGAGCGGTAGTAAATAATGCAACAAGTTTCTGATGCAATGGACTCGGTGGAGCCATATTGTAGATCTGACCATCGATCAGCTCGGCGCGTTGTCCATCTGGGAGAAGATAGATATCTTCAACTGTGTAAGTGTTTGGCTTTGGTAATGGCATGTGATCACGTCCTTTCTGAAAAAAGAAATATAAAAATATTATTGCCTATTGAAACAAGGATGTTTTTTGCTATACAAAGTAAATTGCGCATGCATTGAAACAGCAAAAAAATATTGGTATAATAAAAATGGCTTAAACATAACGTCTTATAGCCGATACGATGGAGGCAGTGTTCCAACGCAAAATTTCAGTTGCGTTCTGCTGAACATAGAGAGGAATCCGTTCTTGACCGTAAGGAACAATTCCTAAAATAGGCATTCCCATTCTTTTGGATTCGTCTATTTCATATTTCATCCAATCACTATAAGCAGCATGCATTCCAGATATAACTAAAGTAATTTGGGCTGGACGAATCTTATCGGTTATTTTATTTGCAATATCTGTAGATGTGTAAGGTGTACCAGAAGGAAAAAAGAGGTTTTTCTCTAGGTGCAGAATAATTATGGTATGAAAAATATGATGCATTATCGAGAAGATTTACTAAACGAATGTAGTCTGGTCCATATTTCCATGCGTGGCTAATAAATAAACGATAGTTATATAAGTTTGGCATAATTAACTCCTTTCTGAAACGAGGTGAATAGTTTGAAATTTAGAAAAAAACCAATAGTAATTGAAGCATATCAAACTGACGAAGAGATGATCATTCAAACACTTGAAGGCCCTTTGAGAGCCGCTCCAGGCGATTGGATTATCACTGGCATTAGAGGAGAACAGTATCCTTGTAAGCCAGATGTTTTTGAAAAAACATATGAGCCAGTTAATTAGAAGATTTCTTTGAAGAATCAGATGCAGCATTCGCTTTCCATTGGTTATTCTCGGAAGAAATAATATCTTCGATGTTTTTTATAAAAATATTCTCTATAGTAGCATCGCCAGTGGTGTAAGGTGGCGACTGGGTTAAGTATAGATGTTTATGGTATTTCAATAATTCGCTAGTTGTGCGATATTGAATCCAATTTTCATGCCATTTGTATAGTTTGGATAATGACTCGATAATGGCTATTATAGCTCCAAACACACCAATTATTATAGAAATATAAATCCGATTTGATGTATATCCTGAAAGAAGAGGAATACTAGAAGCAAGGACTATTTCTATAATTTGAGAACGTTTGTACATTTTTTGAGCGTGAGAGGATTTTTCACTATACCATTTTATCTGTGCATCCAGTCGTTGATCTATGTATTCATCAATATTCAAGTTGAACCTCCTCATAAAAAGTGTTTCTATATAATCGCTTATGCGGTTATACCAATTTCATCACCGATAACTGCGGTATAAAATACACCACATAATTATCTACCTGTTTACAGATCCCGTACTTATTCCGGTAACATTCAATACATTCTTCCAGAAATTCTTCTGTCACTTCCAGGTATTCAGCGATTTCAAACCGGTTCTGACAGCCATGCTCAAAGGCTCGCACCAGTCCGATCAGACCGATCTGCTTGTTGTACGCCCAGAGTCTTGCCTGACGTTCCTGTTTCCGGTTGACAGCAGATGTCATATCGAGGATATTTCCGACAGATGTTTCATGGTGTCCGAGTTCTTCAGAAAGGGCACAAGTCTTTTCGGGGATTGTCATATTCTCTCGGATGGCTACAACACCATCACAATACAGTCCTTTAATCCGATCACTTTCAAATGTATAGTCTACAACTTCTATACCGTCCTCGCAGGCTTCGTCCTGTAAACATTCGTATGTGTTCATATAAACACCTCCCACTCAAGTATATCTGGTAAGCTGTCCAATAAATTACTTACCTCTTTTGCCTTTTACAAACTCAGTGAACTGGTTGATTTCATCCATTTCATCATCTGTATATTCATCACCATCGAAATGAGCGGCGAGGGTAGTAGGCTGATAAGTAGTGTCTGATTCTTCAGGTAAGTTGTTTTCTTGTTCCTGTAGAGCTATCGAGCGTTCCCATTCCTTAGTTAAAGTAAAATCTACCATTTCTTTACCGTGTTCATCGAGAGCACGGTATTTCTCTACAAGGTGAAGTTCTTCTATAGAAACTGAGTTTTTCATGCTTGGCATTTCAATAGCATCTTGAAATAAATAATTAGCATCACATTTAAGAGATTCCATTATCTTAAATAAAATGGGTTCTTTAGGGGAGCTGACTTCATTTTCATAATTTGAAATAGCTCCAACTGTAACACCAACGGAATCAGCAAGTTCATTTCTGGATATGTTTTTGCTTTCGCGTAATTCTTTTATTCGGCTTCCTACGCTCATTTAATTCACCTCTTTTTATTTTATATAGGTATTGTATTTCATAAATCTTGGTATGTCAATATAAGAAAACAAGAAATTTGTTAAAAACATATTGACAAAACAAGAAACTTGTTATAACATCGTAGGTAACAAGAAACTTATTAAAAAGAAAGGAGGAACAAAGTTGCTTGATATCACAGCATCAAATAGCATTGTTGCAGTTCGCTTGAAAAATGTTATTTCGGAAAAAGGATTGAAGCAGGCATCAGTAGCATCGAAAGCAGGGTTTACATCGCAAGAACTGAACGACATGTTAAACGGAAGAAGAATAATGCGTGCAGCGGACATTGCATCATTAATTAGTGTTGTAAAAGACTTTGGTGTTGATGCAAATTACTTATTTGGAATTGAGAAAGGAGAGTGATGGGATGTCTAGAGACGAATTAAATATCATATGTTTTGGAATCGTGACAACCATAGCAGTGATATGTGGAGCTATTGAATTTAAAATGAAGCTCCCTAGTTGGAAGCTTCTGGTGAGTTGGACCATTCTGATGGAAGTATTAGCGGTTCTTCTTTTAATAAGCAGGCTAAGGACTTAGAAATATTCCGAAAAAGTATAAGAGTGTCATCAGAACAGTTGGATGTAAGATTTTCATTTAAATCATCTAAGAATGGCCACAAGGATTGTGGAACATAAGTATATACGCGAAAATAGCATTCAGCATACTCGTGTTCATTGGAAGTACTTGGATGTGAGATATACTTACTAACTTTGGAAATAAATTCCTCGATTGTAGAAATACGAGCCGTGTTATAAGTATCTGCGTGCTTTTCCCGTATATCGAGCTTACGAAGCTTTAACTGATGATGATTAGTGAGTAGAGTTGTGATCGCTGGGCTAATGATAGAAATGGCTAAGGCAATCCAAGCAGCAGTAGCGCTCCAGTCAATTTGATGTCTCATAAAAAAACTCCTTTCTTTCATACTTGGCATGGCAGTGCCAGTAGTTAAAGTATAGGAGAAAATACAATTATTTGCAACAGATGAACAGGAGGATGATTAAGTGGAAGAGATGAAAAAAGAAATAGAAAGCCTTAAGAAAAAGACTTTCTATTTGCAACTTCTTATAACAGTGACGCTGATTAACGTGATTTTTTTCTCTATTACACAAACAAGACAGTATTGTTCGGTTATGAGTTATTACAGACAAACTATCGAGCTGAATCAGGATTTGAATCAAATTCTTCAGGACACAAATCAATTGGAGGAAGAGATTCTTTCCAAGATTCGATAGATTCTGATTGCGAAGACTGTGAAGAATCTAAAGATTGAAAAAGGTCATAGCACTAGAAGTTCAATATTTACAACAGACGAAACAGAAGCACAACAGAAAGTGAGGTGAAGTATAAATGGATATAAGCGGAATTACCTTGATTTTGGGAATTGCTTCAATTGTTCTGGGAATTGCAACCATTATCGAACGGTGGAAGAATTAAATTATCCCTCGCGAGAAGTGTTGTTCATGAGAATAGGATAAGTTTTTATTCCTTTGTTGCTGTAAACCAGTAAAGAAGTATTTGCATTTTCGAAGTCATATACAGATTGTGGAGCTTTAGTGAAGAAAAAGCCACCAACAACACCATGGCCCTCTATGGTAAATGGAAGAGGAATGGACATTCCAAGAGCGCATTTATCCGTAGAGAATGTTGAGGATGGATATGCGGAATGTGATGTGCGTCTTACGGCAGGACACAAAAAATAAATTGAATAGGAGGTGTGGAAGATGTGGATTCCAAGAAGATATTGGGAAATTTCAATTAGAAGGCAAGAGGAATTAGAGCGAAGAGTAAAACGCTTAGAACTTATTCTGTTGAAAGAGGCAGAAAATAAAATCGCCAGTCTCTCTGATAGAGAAGCTGGCAAAAAATATAAGGACGGATATTTGTCTATTGAAGACATTATCGATCGAAGAACTAAGGCTGAAAGAAAATATGTTGATCCGGTTATGTATATGTAACAGATGAAGAGGGAGAGAGGTGATATGAGACGGCTGAAAGAATATCGATCGTAGCAGTATCGATAGCAGCATTTTTAACGGCTATCAATCAGATATCCATAATTATTACAGCAAAGCAATTATGGATGCAACAGCAGCAATTGCAGCAACAATTAGAGAGGCTACAGAAAGAACGGTCTGAATTATAAAACGTTTAGATTCTATAGCGGATTCTTTTTTGGAATTTTCCTGCATCTTTAAAAGTGTATCATGAGTTTCTTTTAAAAGAGCATCACGTTCACTTTGTTTGTTGATTTCATCAACCATCATTTGTGTGTGCCAGTTGGAATTCATGTGTAATATCTCCTTATATAAATATTTGGCATGGCGGTGCCTGTATTTAAAAAAGTATAAATGAGATTCAGGAAAGATTCAACAGAAGAACGGAGGAATGGATAAATGAGGTTTTACGATTCTCCAAGTATAGAGAGAATAGGGTTTGATTTTTACTGCGACATTGCAAATAACATTGTCAAATTAAGAGAAGAGAATGGCTTTACGCAGAAAGATCTTGCGAAGAAAACAGGAATTAAAGAATACCGTATATCAAATATGGAAAATGTGAAAATCAGAATTGATTTGGATACTGTAGAAGAATTGGCAAAAGCATTGAATGTATCAGCTGACTATTTGACTGACGCGGAACTTGATTATGGCGGAGAGGAATGCTTGTATCAAGTTTGGTTAGAGTCTGATGATTGGTTTAAGCTTTACATCACAGCATCAAGTAAGCGAATGGCTTTTTTGAAATTCGATAAAAGATTTAAGGAATGCGGAGTGAGATATAACAGTTCCAGAGAAAGAATTTTCATCAAATTGGTTGGCGTTCCGGTAAGCAAAGAAGACTTTCAAGCAAGATTCCCAAAGAGAGCAGAGGAAGATCTTCCAATTGAACCGGAAATGTAGGGACAGGATGAGACAAAAATATTGTGGTGTTAGAGGAATGGCAGAATAAATGATTGTGTTATTCCAAGCAAAGAGAGGTGAGAAGATGAAATGGATTATAAAAATGATGCTCGAAGGCATCAAAAAAGACCCCGCAGCCAATTTAATAGCCCCGGCAGCCACAGCTCTTGTAACAAATTTGTTAATACTGTTGTTAAAAATGCAACTGTAATAGGCGTGAGATATCGGTAAAAACGATTCCGCCTGGTATGAATACAGTATCTGTAATAGGTATCTGATAAGTGTACAGTTCCATCATATTTTTTGGGCGAATACCCATTTTCAGCTTCTTGAAAGTTTAAACGAATCAGATCGTATTCACGAAAAGTTTTGAAACTTTCACCCAGAGATTCCTCAGAAGTGTGAGGGTTAAATCGCATTTTAAAAAGTAAAAATATTTCTTTGTGCGTGAGATAAACTTTATCAAAATTTGTATTCATAATATCCGTTCCTTTCATCATTTGATAAGGGAATTATACCAAAGAACCGCAACAAGTACAAACCGTACCACATAACTTATAGAAGAGGTGATGTATATGTCAAACAAACCGGATATGGAAAGAGTTATACAGGTACTTATATTCCTGCTGGAAGAACAGGAAAAAGTGAAAATTACATATACCATTGAGAAAACCGCGTAAGCGGTACCAGTTGGACAAGCAAAGGAGGGATAAGAGATGTTTTATAAGATCGCAAAGATATTAAGCAAAACAGCGATTGTATTTGGATTTATGTGCATGGTTGGTGGGTGCTCGGAAAAGAGTCAGGAATTGTTTTACTTGTATGAGGCACTGGGAATCGTTACATTCGCCGCCGGAGCATTTGCACTGGAATATTTCCGGATACGGGAATGGCAGTACCGGAAAAGGAAAATAAGGGAGGCGAGAGAGCATGCCAGAAGAGAAGCAGCGTAAGAGCATGAGAACGTCAGAGCTTGATAAGATGATCAACAAACTGCAGTCGCTGGAAAGGGTTGACGGTACATCCGAGTATTACAAGAATAATGCGATTGCATACTTGTCGGATCTGGCAAATCATTTGGATAGGATAGGCGTAAAGACAATAAAAATGCGCCCGGAAGCGGCAACTTCCAGTGGCGCACATAACAAAAAACTCAACTAAATTATAGGAAAATCGGAGGAGAAAGTCAAGTGAATGATGAAGCAATACACATTCCTGCGAGGAAAAAGCAGCAGACAGGTGCACAGATGGTCGTTAAGGTAACACCGGAAGCTTACAACGCACTGGTAGAAATTTACAATGAATCAACCTTATCGCTCAAACAGATTGCAAGCCTTCTGATCGTGAAGGCTGCAGAGCGAGTGGTTTATGACAAAGAATAATTGGAGGAAATGCCATGGAAGAAAGAAGCAACAATGAAGAAATGGTCAAAATTCCTGTGTCGGAATACAAAAAGTTCTTAAAAGCGCAGACGAGACTTGAATTTTTAAAAGATTATACATTGAGAAGTAACTATAGCGTATCAAAAGAAGATATCGCAGCAATCATAGGATTTGAATTAGATACGGAGGAAGAATAATGAACGAGGAAAGAATAAAGGAACTTTTGAAAAATACCGGAAGAGAGGGAATTGATGATCTGATCAGTTATATGGAAGAAAATGGTTTCTTCACATCACCATGCAGTACAAGATATCATCTGGCAGAGGAAGGCGGACTCGCAATTCATAGCCTTAACGTATATGAGAATATTCTGAGGATAGCGAGTGGGTTAGGAGTGATAAATGAAGATCAGATGAATTCTTTTATTGTCGTAGCATTACTTCATGATCTTGGAAAGATGGGACAGTTTGGAAAGCCGAATTATGTTCCGAACATGCTGAAGGGAAGAGCGACAAAAGCAAATCCGGATCCAGAACCGAAGCAGAGTGAAGCGCAGCCGTATAAATCCAATCCGGATCTCAGATATGTTGATCATGAGGTTAGATCTGTGGCTATTGCATCAAGATTTATTGAACTGACAGAGGAAGAACAACTTGCAATCCTCTGGCATAACGGATTATATGGACCGTTTAAATATGAGATCCAGGGAAAGGAGACACCACTGTATATGCTTTTACATTTTGCGGATTTATGGGCAAGCAGAGTAACAGAAGAAGGAAACGATGGAGCTGAATGATATTGCGGAAATGCTCTGTAGGAATTTGATATCAGAAGGATTTATCATTCAGAGATATGATGCGTATTCTTCCAACAGTATCTATCTGAAGCTGGACTACGGTGCGTGCAATTCCATTCGAATCAGCGATCATCCAGGAAAGAAATATTTGAAATATCGATACAATATAGGACCGTATGTTAAAGAATTTCAGGAAGTGAAAGATAAATTTCCAAGGATTTATTACAGAGAAACGAAAAGTCAAAGTCTTCTGAAACGTATCATCAGAGATAAGAGTGGAAAGCTTCAGTATTACGGAAAAGAAAAATATAAGAAGTTTATGGAAGAAAACAGGATAAAAAATATGAATTCAAAAGGATTCTGGAGTCAGGCGGAGTTAGTTGATCCAGAACTCTATAAGGAGGAAAAGCGAATGTCAAAGGTTATTTGTATTGCCGGAGAATCCGGATCAGGGAAAACAACATCCATGAGAAATTTAGATCCAAAGTCAACATATTACATTGATGCTGACAAGAAAGGCCTTTCATGGAAAGGATGGAGAAAACAGTACAACAAAGAAAATAAGAACTATCTGGCGTGTGATGATGCAAATGTGGTTCGTCAGTACATCAAGCGCATTGCTGAAGCATGCCCTAGTGTGAAAGTAATCGTAGTGGATACGATCAATGGCTTGATGGTAGCAGATGAAATGCGCCGGAGCAAGGAAAAAGGATACGACAAATGGGTAGATCTTGCAGCCTGTGTCTGGGATCTGGTGTGTGAAGCCTATACATACAGGGAAGACCTGACGATCATTTTCACAGCCCATACACAGACGGATCATGATGAAGCCGGCTATATGTTTACCAGAATCAAGACTTCCGGAAAGAAGTTGGACAAGATTTGCCTGGAAAGCAAATTTACCACGGTGCTTTTGAGTAAGTGTGTAGACGGAGCCTACAAATTTGAAACCCAGGCAAACAACAGCACAGCGAAATCACCGATGGGTGCATTTGATCAGATGGAGATTGACAACGATATTGTAGAAGTAATGAAAGCATTGGAGGACTATTAAGATGAAAAAACCAAACAATTACGAAGAAACACAGGTTCAGGGAGAATTTATTCCTGTAGAACTTGGAGGACACAAACTGGTAATCAAACAGGTGGAGGAACGGATGTCAAGGACAAATAAACCAATGATCGTTGTGTTTTTTGATTTTGCACCGGGAGATAAGCAGGCTGGATATTTTGCGGAAGCATTTAAAAATGATATCCGTCCAGAAAAGAAATGGCCGAATCAGGCAACGCAGTATATTTTGACAGAGGATAACGAAGGAAACTGCAGTAGATCCTTTAAGACATTCCTGACCTGCGTAGAACATTCCAATCAGGGATTCACAACACAGTGGGGAGATAACTTTGGCAAGCAGTTCAAGAATAAGCTGGTTGGAGGAGTATTTGGAATCCAGATGGATTACTACGAGGGAAGAGAGCTTGAAAAGCGTGTTTTGAGATGGTTTGTATCACAGGATAAAGTGGAAGAGGCTGCAGTTCCAATGGAGACAGAAACACAAGCATATAAGAATCACATCAATGGATATCTATCTGGATCCACACCGGCAGGAGATGGATTTATGAATATTCCGGATGGAATTGACGAAGAATTACCATTTAATTAGGAGTTGGTACAAGTGGATATACAAATTGATACAAGAGAAAAGCAGCGGGCAATTCGGAAGATCATCAAGACATTTGACGAGAATGGAGTGAAACATTTTTCGAGCAAGCTTCTGGTCGGGGATTATATGAGTCTGGATAATCCCCGGCTCATTATTGATCGGAAGCAGAACCTGCAGGAGTTATGCGGAAATGTCTGCCAGCAACATGAGCGGTTTAAGAAGGAGCTGCTTAAAGCGATTGATGCAGGCATACAGCTTGTGATCCTGGTGGAACATGGACCAGATGTGAAAAATCTGGAAGATGTGTGGTTCTGGCAGAATCCAAGGAAGCATGAAGTCCGGTGGAGAATGGTAAACGGAAAACGTGAAAAGTATGTGGTATCAGCCAAAGCGGTTGACGGAAAACAGCTGTATAAATCCATGTGTACTATTCGAGATCGGTATAATGTCCGGTTTGAATTTTGCGAGAAAAAAGATACAGGCAAGGAGATTATGCGTATTTTGTCCGAATACGGTGATGCGAAATGACGCGCGAAGAAATTAAGCAGACATACTCTATGAAGGACATTCTGGTCAAATGCGGACTTCCTGGACCAAACAGAGCGGGATTTATCAAGTGTCCATTCCATAAAGGCGATCATGAAGCATCCATGAAAGTTTATGATAAAGATTTTCACTGTTTTGGCTGTGGAGCGAATGGAGATATCTTTACTTTTACAGAAAAGTTTTATGGAATTTCTTTCAAAGATGCCTTCTTGATGCTTGGCGGAGAATACGAAAAGAATCCGTCCTTCCGATCTTCTCTGGCGATATATCGGGCAAAAAAAGAAAAGCTGATGAGAGAAAAACAGGAAGCAAAGATGCGGGACAAGCGCAGATTGAACAACGATCTGATTTCTGTATACCGGGAATTTTTAAACAGAACAGAGCCGCTGTCAGACGCATGGTGTGATTGTTATAATGCACTGCAGCTTGAATTATATCATGCAGAATTATTAGAAGGGAGAAGGTGATCACATGGAGCCTTTAGCGAGGCTGGACAGTAAAAGCATATTGAGCGAAGAAATCTTTCTGGAAATATTTGATCAGGAAGATGAGATTACAAAGGCCCGGATGATCCTTTCTCTTACAGATCGTGCTGGAGAGCTTGGCGTAAAAAAGAAGTTTGAAGAGCTTCTGAAAGCCTATAAAAGGGTGGACAAAGAAGCGAAACAAAGAGAGCGCAAGAAGCCAATCACGATGTTGGATAAGTGGACAAACTTTGAAGGACCATACAACAATATGTTTTGCGGTGCATGGATTGCCGGTGAAGATGGCGTATATGCACAGAATGACAGCCAGGTGGATGCGGTTGCCTGTTATCATCCCATTCTTCCGGTAGAACGAATGAAGAATCTGGAGACAGGTGAAGAACAGATCAAGATTGCATACAAGCGAAATGGACGATGGGATGAGATCATTGTTCCGAAAACAATGGTGACGTCTGCCAGTAAGATTGTGGCGCTTTCTGGACGTGGAATTTCTGTTACATCAGAAAACGCAAAGCTACTGGTCCGGTTTCTGTCAGATGTTGAAAATATGAATGACAGCCATATTAAAGTACAGTATTCCACCAGTAAGCTCGGATGGATTAAGGATCAGTTTATTCCCTATGATACAGAGATTGTATTTGATGGCGATCAGCGATTCCGGCAGGCTTATGAGAGTGTTTCAGAACGTGGCAACTGGAAGATCTGGCAGAGCCATATGCTGAAGCTTCGGAAGACAAAGCGCCTGGAGATTAAGTTTATGATGGCTGCATCATTTGCAAGTGTTCTGGTTAGTCTCTTGGGTGGACTTCCGTTTATCGTAGATCTCTGGGGCGAAACAGAAGGTGGTAAAACAGTATCTCTGATGGTTGCAACATCCATCTGGGCGAATCCGGATGAATCGGCGTATATCGGGGACTTTAAGACGACGGAAGTGGCGCTGGAAGCAAAGGCGGATATGCTGAATCATCTGCCAATGATCCTGGACGATACCAGTAAGACGAGCAGCCGGATCCGGGATAACTTTGAAGGAATGGTTTATGACATGTGTTCCGGAAAAGGAAAGAGCAGGTCCAACAAGGAGCTTGGAATCACCAGGGAAAATCGATGGAAGAACTGCATTCTGACAAATGGAGAGCGTCCTTTGAATTCTTATGTGTCCCAGGGCGGAGCCATCAACCGTATCCTGGAAGTGGAATGTAAGGACAATGTTTATGCGGATCCGCAGGAGACTGCAGAGATTGTGAAGAAAAATTATGGTCTTGCCGGAAAAAGATATATAGAGATTCTGAAAGGGATTGGCAAGGAAAAACTGCATCAGATGCAGAAAGAGTTCATGCAAGAACTGAAAGATGATGAAGCCATGCAGAAACAGAGCCTGTCACTGTCGATTTTATTGGTTGCAGATAAAGTCGCGACAGATTATCTGTTCCGGGATGGAGAATATATTACGATTGAGCAGGCGAAAACTGTTCTGATCAACAGGAATGATCTGAGTGACAATGAGCGCTGCTATCGATATCTGCAGGACAAGATTGCCATGAACAATCAGCGCTTTGATATGGACACGAAAGTGGAAAAATGGGGAACGCTTGAAAAGGGAGTTGCTATCATCTATAACCAGGCGTTCAAGGAATTATGTAAGAGTGGAGGATTTTCTGACAAGGCTTTTTTGTCCTGGGCAGATCGCAAAGGTCTGATCGAGACGCAGGGCGGACGTATGACAAAGGTGAAAAAGGTAGATGGTAATCCAATCAGGTGTGTATTCCTACGGTTGAATGACAACATTGATAAGGATGGGTTTGAGCCGGTGGAAACAATGGATAAATGTGAGCAGGAAGAGCTGCCATTTAAGTAAAAGTTACCCGTTACCCAAGTTACCGGGCAAAATTCACCCTTATAGAGAAGAAAAAAATATGTGAAAGTGAGAAAAATATTTTCTTCTATATGGGAAAACGTGTGGTAACTCGGTAACTTCATTCCGAAAAATGCTTGAAACGCAGTATTTTCAATGGGTTCAGCGGTTTCCTGGAGACGGTAACAGGATAAAGAAAATGGTAACATGCGGTAACAAGGAGGATGTATGGAGGAACGAATCAAGGCAATTTACAATGATTGCTGGGGAATTTATAAAAAATATCTATCAAATCATGATATGGCATTATGGAATCAGAACATGGAAGCCATGATGAAGAAATATGACAACCGACCAGATATCTGCGGTTTACTGATTTGGTTCGGTGGTAGGGTGCAGACGCTGCATGATAAATGGAGGATAGCACATGAGTAGAAATGTGATTCGCAGTATCAGAAAAGGATCCGTACAGTGGAACGAAGAAGATCGGCTCAAGGTGGCAACGCTGTTATTAAAGGCGGGATACTCAGTCAGGATCGGAAGGATTGTAACAGATACAGGAAGTAAGTCTTCGAGCAGGGGAAAGACAGAATATGTAATAGAGTACTGGGAGGAAAAAGAAATATGCTGATAGAAAAGACATTGAAAGAGGCATTGGCAGACTACATAAAAGGTAAATTTGAATATCGAAGATAGTCGAAAATGATCGGAACAGTACGTTGACAATTGAATAGTGGTGGTTGGAATGGTATAATTTATTAAAAACTTAAAAGGAAGAAAAAATGGAAAGCATATTTGACAAAATAGCAAAAAAATTTGCAGAGCATCCAATTAGAAACATTTTTATTTGTTTTGTAGTTTTAATATTTGTTCCAACAGGAATGATACATTTAATATATAGTATACCAGCACCTTGTGAGATTTTAAGAGCAAAAATATCAGCTGGAAGTTTATTAGCATATATAGGGACTGTATTAACATTTTGTGCAACATTTACGTTGAGCATGACAGTATATTTATCTAATAAAAAACAGGAAAAAATAAATAGGATAAGCCAAAATGGAGTAAATCTTTTAATTGATGATGAAGATGTTTTTGTGACATTTCCAAAAGAAGAAGGCGTAGATATTTGTTTTGATGTAACTATAATTTCGCAAACATTTATTTCGTATATGAAAATAAATAAGATTTCTGTTGAAGAAACTCTTTTAGATAAAAATAAGAAAGAATATTCGGAATGTTTTCAAGATAATGGGATAGCATTGAAATATGTCGATAGTAAAACAGTAAGGATTCCTTTGCGGATAAGAAAAAAAGATATTATTAGTGCTATAGAAAGAAATGAAAGCTTAGATGTAAAAATCGAATGCGAAACAATTTATAATGGAGTAAAGAGCGAATTTGTTATTATTATGAATTTTACTAATAAAGTAGTTAATGTTCGAGAAGGAATACGACGTTATATGATTAAAAATGCTTATGCGCTTCCAAGGTATTCTATAGTATAGTTTTTGCCAACCACCAATATTCAGTGGTTGGTATTTTTTTACGCTTTTTTAGCGGAAATAAGGAGGAAAAATGAAGAAAATTTTGGACGCTTGTTGTGGAAGTCGTATGTTCTGGTTTGATAAAGAAAATCCAGATACAATATTTGCAGACAACAGAGAAGTAGAAACAACATTATGCGATGGTAGGAAGCTTCTGATAAAGCCAGATATGAAGATGGATTTCCGGAATATGCCGTTTGAGGATAATACATTTAAGGTCGTAGTGTTTGATCCTCCACATTTAAAACAAGCTGGTAGCGAATCATGGCTTGCGAAGAAATACGGAGTTCTTCCGAAAGACTGGGAACTTTATCTGAAAGCCGGATTTGATGAATGCATGAGGGTATTGGAACTGGATGGAATCTTGGTATTTAAGTGGAATGAGGAACAGATAAAACTAAATGACGTGTTGAAGGCGTTTGCAAGGAAACCGTTGTTTGGTGATCAGAGAGGAAAAACGAGATGGATAGTGTTCATGAAATAAACGGAGAGGAAATGGAAAATGAGTTGGGCAGATAAGCAGCTAAAGAAACATAAGCTCCGAAAGCAGATCAAAGAGATCATGGATAGTCCGGAGTTCCAAAAGGAACGCCAGAAGGAACTGGACAAACACACAGCAGAGGCAATGAACTGCTTCTTGCTGATCAGTGTAGATTATTTGTACCGGAACTATCATTGCAAAAGAAAGGGAGTTTTGAAATATTTGGAATTTGTTTTACACCAGATGCATTTTGCACAGAAGGACGAGGAATATTTTCAGCTGATGAATGAAGAGCTGGAGAGGGAAGTTGGTGTGAATGTGCTGGGGACGTCGAAAGGGGAGTGAGAAGATGAACAATAACTGGATTTCAACAGCAGAACGTCTCCCAGATCAACGGGAATTCATAGAATCATATGTGCAAAGTGAATATGCAGCGGAGTTTCTGGTCACGATCGAGGGAGCTGATAAGGCAACAACGCTGTATTATTCCCAGACTGGTGTCTGGTTCGATGAAAAGGGAGAACCGTATAAGGTTGTGGCGTGGATGCCGCTTCCGGAAGTGTTCAGAGGATAGAAGGTGATAATTTGCAGGAGAAACGAAGCAGAAAAGAGCAGCGGAGGGATAGACAGCAGCGTTATGAAGAGTTGGAGAGCCGGCATGATGCAAAGGCGTTGGAGAGATTCAAAAGACCGGCTTACCAGAGCGTAAGCGTTGCGGAATATCTGGCGAAGAAGTATGACATTACAGCGGAGGTGGATACCGGTGGACAAGGGCATTTTGATTGAGTACGCGGATATGAAAGAAGAGATTAAGGATCTGCGCCGGAGAATTGAAAAAATCCAGAAAGAATTGGATAAACTGCATGGACAAATTGTTGTGGATTCGGTATCATGTGGTAAGAAGGGGAAAAAGCCACTTGGCACGGTAAAGATCACTGGCAGACCGGTTGGCGTGATTTTCAGAAAAGAACAGTTGCTGAATAAGAGAACCAGAAGGCTTGAGGAGTTGGAGGAAGAACTTCTGGAAATGACAATCCAGGTGGAAGAGTACATAGAATCCATTGAGAAGAGCGAACTGCGGATTATCTTCCGGCTGTATTTTCTGGATGATTTGTCGTATCCAAAGGTTGCAGATCAGATGAACAAAATGTTCCCGAAACGCCGGATCCGGTACACGGACGAGAATATCAAGAAAAAAATTCAAAGATATTTTGAAAATGTCCCCCAATGTCCCGATAAAAAGTAGTAATATGATAACATCGAAAAAACAGAGATGGTTTTCGATACGATCTTTTTCATAAGAGAATTTTTCCTCAGTATTGGAATAGGCGATCTGGTGACAGGTCGTCTTTTTCGTTGCGTAATGTCAGAAAAAGAGGTATTATGATGATATAAATGCTATGATGAGGGAGGATAAAATGAAAAATTTAGTGAAAAAAGTAAGGGATGGATTTTGGTACGTTATGGTTGCAGGGGCTATAGTAGATGTGATTTTTAATAAATTGTGTACTGGTTGGCTATATATTGTATTGCTTATAGTAGGGCTTGGCGCACTAATATGGGGCGATCATTTACAACATGGACGAAAACTTTTTGATATGACAAAAGATGAAGTGAGTCGTTCGATAAATATGGGAGAAGCATTGATGAATGTTTTAGGAGTGCTTTATATTCCTGCAATTTTTATGTGTGTAAGCTCGGAATGGCTAGAATTGCGTGAAAAGATTATAGTTTCAATTGCTGTTATTGGGATTATTGTTGAACTCAATTGTCGAATTTACAAATATAAAGAAAGATTGCGAAGTTTAGAAAAAACAGAATAGCGAATTATAGGCACCCTTCGGGGTGCTTTTCTAATACGCAAAATTCGGATCATTAGTTCAGTGGTAGAACATTCGCCTCATAAGCGAAATGTCACAGGTTCGATACCTGTATGATCCATTAAAATAAACCAGAATTGAAGGTGGTGAAGTGGCAGGATATGAAAACATAAGAGATGCAAATGATAAAAGAACCCCGGAAGAGCGCCGGGAATTGGCAAAAAAAGCGGGTCAGGCAAGTGGCAGGGCAAGACGCAGGAAGGCAGACTTCCGGAAGACATTAAACCTGCTGCTCACTGCAGAAATAGATAATGAAGAATGGAAGCCGGTTTTGGAGTCACTTGGTATTGAGTGTACTCTGGAATCGGCTTTGCTTATGGCGCAGATTAAGATGGCACTGGCGGGAGACACACAAGCTGCGAAGTTTGTAGCACAGTATTCCGGACAAAGCGCCAGAGCCGAGGAAGATCTGGAAAACAAGAAAGCAGATACAGAACTGATCAAGGCAAGAAAAGAAGCTATTACTGGTGAAAATGAGAATGATGAAGCACTTGATCGGCTGGATCAGATCCTGAAAGAGGTGCGGGATAATGCAGTTAAGCAAGAAACAGAATGAGTACATTGTGAACGCAACTCATAGATGGAATATTAAGTCTGGTGCGGTACGTTCTGGAAAGTCCTACGTTGATACGGCTTTTGTGGTTCCTTTTCGTATTCGAGAAAGAACTGGTAAACCGGGACTCAATGTTATTCTTGGTGTATCCAAAGAATCGATTGAGCGAAATGTGCTGCAGCCAATGCGCGAGATTTATACAGACAAGCTGATCGGACAGATCAATAACCGGAATATGGCGCATATTTGTGGTGAGGAGGTGTATTGTCTGGGAGCTGAAAAGGTCAGTCAGGTGGCGAAGATTCAAGGTTCCAGTATCAAGTATTGTTACGGCGATGAGGTCGCTAAGTGGAACAAGGAAGTATTTCAGATGTTGAAATCGCGACTTGATAAGCCGTATTCGTGTTTTGACGGATCCTGCAACCCAGAACATCCGACACATTGGCTGAAAGAATTTCTGGACAATGATAAGTTAGATATTTATCTGCAGAAATATACGATATTTGACAATCCTTTTTTACCTCCGAAATATGTAGAGGAGCTCTGCAAAGAGTATGAGGGTACGATTTATTATGACCGGTTGATCCTTGGACTCTGGAAGCGGGCGGAAGGTGCGATCTACAAACGTTTTGCAGATGATCCGGATGCTTACAGATGTAAGGTTCTGGATGAACTTACAAGTGATGCAGAATACAAGCAATTCAAAAAAACAGACATTGTATCGATAGAGATCGGACTTGACTTCGGAGGAAATCAGTCCGGTCATTCTTTTGTTGCCAGAGGGTACACAGACGATTATGCGGATGTGATTGCAGTAATGTCCAAGAGAATCATGGCAAAGGATGCAGAGGAAGATATTGACAGCAACAGGCTGGATGAGCTGTTCTGTGATTTTGTTCAGGAAGTAATAGATAAATACGGAGTGATTGCAAAAAGCGGTAATTACGTGGAGTATTGCAATGTAGAATCTGTTTATTATGACAACGCAGAAACCGTCCTTGGTAATTCTATCCGGAATGCGGTAGAAAAAAGGTTTCCGTGGATCACGGTCAGAAAAGCAAGGAAAGCAGCAATTATTGACCGGATCCGTTGCACGGTAAGGCTTATGGGAGCGGGAAGATTCTGGACAACAGACGATAGTAAGTCCTTGCAGACGGCATTTTCAGATGCAGTATGGAACAAAGATGTAACAGACAAGGATGAGCGCCTGGATGATGGAAGCACCGATATTGATAGTCTGGATGCATTTGAGTATACGATAGAAAGAGATATGAAGGACCTGATAGAAGAGGTGGAAGATGTTTGATGGATTAAAAAGACTATGGGGAAGGATAGTGAGCATGTTTAATTATACGACCTTAAAAAATATAATCGGCAAAGATGTGGCGCTGTCACAGACCATGATCGATGCCATCAATAAATGGAAAAAGATGCTGGTTGGGAATGCGGACTGGTGCAGCGATATTGTAGAGTCTTTGAAGCTGGAAGAGGGGATTTGCCGTGAGTTCGCAGATTCCGTTTTAGTGGAGATGGAAGCTAAGATCTTGAATAATGACAAGATGGACAAGGTTCTTCAGAAGAGCTTATCAGACATGAGCAAGAAGCTGCAGACAGGATTGGCGCTTGGCGCAATGGTGCTTAGACCACTTGGACCAGATACAGCAGAATATGTTGCAGCGGACAAATTTATTGTGATCAGTTTTGCGGATGACGGTACGCCGAATGATATTGCTTTTCTGGTTGTGAAGTGTGTTGGTGAGAATGATTATTATACCAGAGTTGAGCGGCACTATTTTACGAATGGGAACCTGACGATTGAGAATAAATGTTATCATTCGCAGAGTCAGAGCGATATCGGGCAGATCTGCAGTCTGGAAGAGGTGGTCGAATGGGCGAACATTCTTCCGGGACCGGTTATTTATCCAGGGATGGTTCAGATGGATTTTGGATATTATCAAAACCCGATTGAGAATAAGGTGGACGGATCCGCTTGTGGTGTATCGATCTATGAGTCCGCAGAGAACCTGATCAGGAAAGCAGACATCCAGGGAGCTCGGCTGGACTGGGAGTACGATTCTGGAGAACGTGCAATCCATATTGACGAGAGAGCTTTGAAGAAGAGCGGTGGAAAGACCTATTTACCGAGATTAAAGAAACGCCTGTATAAGGGGTTGAATCTTGATGATGGAAAAGATAAAGAACTGTATAAAGAATATTCGCCTGAGATGCGAGATGAAGCCTTCAGAAGAGGTTTGGAAGAATACAAACGGGAAATCGAATTTAATGTGGGACTTGCCTACGGAGATCTTTCAGATGCACAGGAGGTAGATAAGACAGCTACTGAGGTGCTTGCTTCCAAGACAAGGAAATACAACCGTGTAACTGCAATTCAGGGGAAATTGGAAGAGTGCCTGAATGGATTTGTAACTGCTTTGGCATTCTACAACGGTTCTTATATGTCCGGTGTGGAATTTACCTGTGAATTTAATGATTCCATTCTGGCAGACGAAGAATCGGAACGACAGCAAGATCGGCAGGATGTAAGCATGGGGGTTATGAGTCTGTTGGAATACCGGATGAAATGGTACAACGAGGATGAAGAAACTGCAAAAGCAAAACTACCAGAGCAGAATCAGGTGATGGAGTAGGATGCGGGATGATTACAAAGAAAAGATTGCCAGTAAGATTGCAGCGCGGTACATAAGCCTGGAAGAACGGATTCTGCAGGACATTGCCCGACGGATTAAAAAGGTCGGTGAGATCACAAGTACAGCAGACTGGCAGATCAATCGGTTACGGATTCTGGGATATTCTTCCGAGGATATCGAAAGAGAGATCAAGAAAACACTGGATGCGTCTTATCCGGAAATGTTTGAGCTGTACGATAAAGTGATCGACTGGGAATATGTCCGGAACAAGGACATTTACGAACAGATCAATGCAGAGTTTATCCCGTATGAGGAGAACAGGCAGCTGCAGCAGATCACGGATGCGATCATTCAGCAGTGTCTGGAAGATCTGGAAAATGTAACGAAGTCACTTGGATTTTATCTGGATTACAATGGAAGAAAGATTCTGACGCCACTATCGCAGGTTTATACCAATTATCTGGACAATGCCTGTTTTGATATTGTGACAGGAGCATTTGACTATGGTAGCGTATTACGTCGGGTGGTCACGCAGCTGACGAACAGTGGACTTCGGAAGATTGAGTACGGCTCTGGATATGCAAGCCGGGTAGAGGTGGCTGCCAGAAGAGCTGTGATGACTGGTGTGGCGAATCTTACCGGAGAAATAGCAGACTACAATGCCAAGAAGCTTGGAACAGAGTATTTCGAGGTTGAATGGCATGCCGGAGCACGACCTGCGCATTCGGTATGGCAAGGACGTGTCTGGACAAAGGAGCAGCTGTATTCGGTCTGTGGACTTGGTACCGTGACCGGACTTCTGGGAGCTAACTGCTACCACACATACTATCCGTTCTTTCCGGGAATATCGGAACGCAACTGGTCGGATGACTGGCTCGAAGAACAGAACCGGAAGGAAAGCAAGCCAAAAGAGTTCCAGGGCAAAGAGTACACCCTGTACAAGGCAAAGCAAAGACAACGCCAAATGGAAACAGCAATGAGAGCGCAGCGAGAAAAGGTACAGATGCTTCAGGATGGCGGTGCTGATCGGCAGGAAGTTATGCTCCAAAAAGCCAAATATCAGGGACAGCTTAACGAATATGCAGCATTTTCTCGGAAAATGGGATTGAAAGAGGAAAGAGAGCGGATTTATATTGATGGACGAGGAAGAATTGCCACCAATAGTAAAACGCAGAATAAGCTATTTCCACCGGAGATGATCCAAAACGCTTCAAAAGATATCGCACAGTACAAGCGGTACAAAGAAGTTCTGGGAGATTCCGTTGGATCACTTGTAAAGTTCGGTCAGGTGAAATATAATGACAGTAAGAAGTGGGAGCTACTTCAGACCTACATGAAATCGGTTAAAGAAGGAATGATTTCCCCGATGTCAAGTTTGGAGAATTATGTTAAGCTTCATAAGGAAATTGAGAAGACGGTGGTTGGCATTAAGACATCAAATGGCGTAAGAATTACCGGTCAGAGTAAACATTTTCTGGAACGTGTAATCGGAACGATGGAAGATCCGAAGACGAAGAGATCTCGATCAGGGGTAACGATAGAGGAAATCATAAATGCACTGAGAAGCCCACTCGATTTGAAAAATCCAAAAGCTGATAGGAACGGAAGAATAAGCCAGAGATATATCGGTGAGAAAGCAACTGTTTCGATAAATCCGGAAAACGGGATGTTGATTCAATGTAATCCGACGGATAAGGATTTAGTAAGGAGACTGCACAATGCGTAAATTTGAACTGAGTCAAGAGCAAATAGATTTTTTAAAAAAAGAATATGCGGATAATCCGTTAGTGCAAAAAGTATTAACATCTGAAAACAACAGGAGATTTGAGATAGATGTAGATACAAAAATTGCTTTCATGGATTACATCGAAGATGAGTCTGTATACTGGATAGGAAATGATTATGAGGCTACCCCGAAAACACGGATGTTAGAGTCTATAAGAGACGATATATATTATCAAACGAACTAGGAGGTGCGTTATGGATAATTTTAAAATCATTTACAAGATACTTTCTGCATTGGAAAAATCAATGGATCTGGAAGAATGTAACTTGGATAGCATTAGTTCGGGGGCGTTGAAAATATCCAATGAGCGTTGGAATAAATATATCGAGATGCTTTTAGATGCTGGTTACATCAAAGGGGTAACAATCCAGAAGTATGTAACTGGAGAGACAAACGTTGATGCGGAAGATATTCGGCTTACTTTAAAGGGTCTTGAATATTTGAGCGAAAACAGTATTATGCAGAAAATGTATAAAGCAGCAAAAGGAATAACGGATTTGATTCCATAGTTTTTTGCCACCAGTCAAAATGACCGGTGGTATTTTTGTACTCATTTTTAGGAGGTGGTTCAGATATCTCCCTTTGAGACGCAGGGTTAAGTGTCTTATTTTTATGCCCTGTCATATGGCATTAAACTGGACAACTACCCTGCCAGAGGTTTAGATGGCTATACCCGTACCGCTGAAAGAGCGGTTAATAAATAATTTTAGGAGGAATGTAACTGTGAAAAACATCTATGAGATTATGAAGGAGTATGGATTGGAAGTTCCAGAGGATAAGAAAACGGATTTCGATAAGGCTTGGAAAGAAAATTACCGTACCATAAGCGATTATGATAAGGCGGTTTCCCAGAGAGATAACTACAAGGCTTCATTGGATGATGTAAATACCAGGCTGAAAGAATTTGAAGGCGTGGATGTGAAAGACCTGCAGGGACAGATCACAAAGCTTCAGGGTGATCTGAAGGCGAAAGATGATGAATATGCAGCAAAAGAAGCCGACCGTGTGTTTATGGATTCTGTTAAAGAAGCAGTGCAGGCTGCTGGCGGAAGAAATGAAAAGGCAGTTATCGCTATGCTGAATATTGATGCTCTGAAAGAATCAAAGAATCAGTCCGATGATATCAAGAAGGCGCTTGAGGATGTAAAGAAGTCTGATGGATATTTGTTCGGAGCAAATGAACCAATCAATAATCCGGTTGGCGGTACAAGCGGCGGTGGCGGTGCAGATCCGGGAGCGGATGATGTTGCTGCACTTCGAGCTGCTATGGGACTGCCGGAAAAATAGGAAGTGAGGTAAGGAAGAATGGCAAATACTATTGCACTTAGAAAACAGTATTCAACACTTTTGGATGAGGTGTATAAATTATCATCATTAACAGCTGTTCTGGATGGACCGAATGAGCTGGTCAAAGAGGGAGCAAACGCAAATGAGATCCTGATTCCAAAGTTATCTATGCAGGGACTTGCGGATTATAACAAAAGCACTGGTTATGTAGCCGGTGACGTGACTCTGGATTATGAGACAAAGAAATGTGCTTATGACAGAGGTCGTATGTTTAATGTGGATGCAATGGATAACATTGAATCTGCCGGAATTGCATTCGGACGTCTTTCAGGGGAGTTTTTAAGAACCCAGGTTGTACCGGAACTTGATGCATACAGACTGGCATCTTATGCACAGATTCCAGGTGTTACAACAGCAAAGGCTGCTCTTGCAACAGGAAAAGAAGCTTTAGCAGCACTCAGAACTGCAAGAGGAAAGATTGAGAATGCCGAGGCAAATCTTAGTACATGCTATCTGTTTATCAATCCGACAGTATATGGACTGATTGAGGACTTAGATACAACTGCATCTAAGAAAGCAATTGAAGGATTTGCAGGAATCATCAAGGTTCCGTCAGGAAGATTTTACGACAAGGTAAAACTGAATGCTTCCGGTGCTGGAGGATTTACAAAAGATACCGGTGCAGTTGCAATGAACTTCCTGATTGTTGATAAACAGGCTGCAATTCAGTACCAGAAACACACTGTATCTAAGGTTATTTCTCCGGATCAGAACCAGACTGCAGATGGATGGAAATTCGGATACAGAACTGTTGGAATTGCAGAATGTAAAGACAACAAAAAGGATGGCATTTATGTTCATACTGTAGCAGAGTAGGATGTGATCAGGTGAATGTAACATATGAGTATTACAAGGATTCTTTTGGTGGCTCTTTGATTCCAGAGAGCCATTGGAAATCTGTCGAAGTAAAAATGAGTGCCAGGTTGAACCGATATACATTTGACCGAATGGAAGAAGGTGCTTGGCCGGCAAAGGCAAAGACAGCACTTTGTGAGATGTGTGATTGTGCATATAAGTATGATCAGCGAGATGGAATAACATCTGAGAACAACGATGGGTATTCAGTATCGTTTGATGTAAGCCGATCAGTAGATTCGATGCTGTACAGGATTGCAGAAGTATATCTGGTAAATACAGGACTTATGGATCTGGTGGTGGATGATGATTACGAATAGTGACATTACGGTTTATAACAGAATAAGCGGTGATTCCACACATTACGATACCTGGAACCGAACCGTCCTGCATGGTGTCCACGTTCATGTAGACCATAAGACTGCAATTACAGATAACGGACTGAAAAGTGCGGAGGTTTACAAAATCCGGATTCCTGCGGATATTCCGGAAGCAGGGCGGTATCTTCCGCCGGATCAGTTCGCCTGCTGTGGCGGTTATGGATACTGGACCATACAGAATGATGATCAGATTGTCCTGGGAGAGTGCCAGATTGAGATTGAAAGACCTGCAGATCTGAAAGCCGTGTTCCGGAAGCACTGCAAGGTGACAAGCTGGTCGGACAACCGGTTTGGTACGACTCCGCACTGGCGGATTGGAGGCGAGTAAGATGGCAGGAAAGAAAGAATTCCGGATCGCAACGCCGAGAGGCAGTGTATTTATGGTGACTGGTAAGAATGGTTCTACCACGGCACGGCTGGAATGGGCTCCGGGATTCGCACAGAAAAAAGCGGAGGGATTTTCAAGGGCGCAGGCATTTGTGGATTCCGAGTGTCTGCGCTACATGAATCCATTGACACCGAGAAGAACCGGGATGCTGATTAAGTCTGGGACACTTGGTACAGTGATCGGTTCCGGATCCATTGAATATCTTGCCCCGTATGCCCGCCGGCAGTATTACGAACATAAAACTAAGGCAAGATGGTTTGAAACAATGAAAGCGAGTCATAAAGATGCCATAAGGGAAGGAGCTGAGAAACTTGCCGGACAGTAAACGGAAACCGATTATTGATAGTATCCGGGAGTATGTAAGGACTTATCCAGATATCGATAACCGGAAGATCAATATTGATTATCTTGGTGATGGAATGGAATATTCCATTGATCCAATCGGCGTAGATCCTGTCTATAAAAAATATACGGATGGGAGCTGTCTGAAACAGTTCCAGTTTGCTCTGACAAGTAAGGAAGCCTACGATGGGGATGCAAGAACCGGTATTGCCAACAGTGGTTTTTATCAGAACTTTGAAGAGTGGACAGAACAGAACAACTTAAATGATATCGTACCTCAGCTGGACGGTCACAATGCTATTAGGGTGGAAGTGATGCAGTCCGGCTATTTATTTAGTACAGAGGTCGATCTGGGACGGTATCAGATGATATGCAGATTGATTTATAAGTAAGGAGTGTGAAGAAATGGCAAGTGAAAAAATGTTAGTTGGCAGACATAAGAGAGTGGCTTTTATGGACGCTGACGGATCAGGAAAAACATTTACCAGAATGACGGGATTTACATCGCTGTCGGATGGAAAGAACTCGACAGAGTACAGCCGGCAGTATGTGGATGAGGCGTCTGAAAGAAGTGACGTAGTCGGTTATGCGCCGGCAATCGATTACGAATTTGACCGGTATACCAATGATCCGGTACATGAAAAGATTGCAGCAATTACTGACGATGAGATTCTCGGAACAGAAGCGCAGGTTGATATTGTGGTGGTAGATCTGTTTGAACAGAAGACATCGGAAACAACTTGTACCGCACGAAAGAGAACATGGAGTGTAATTCCGGACACAGAAGGTGACGGCACGGATGCCCTGATTTACAAAGGCAGCTTTAAAGCGGCCGGAGAAATCACAAAGGGTACTGCAACCACCACAGACGGATGGAGGACCTGTACATTCACTGATGGCGGAGAATAAAGAAGAAATGGGAGAGTGAGCCTATGAGCCTTTGGAAATTTGGAGATTTTGAAGCAGAAGTGGATTTCACGGATGCGGATTTTTTAGATGTGTTAGAGGAAGCAAAAGCAGAAATGTTTGAAGCGGAGCAGAATGTTCCGGTAGTCGGAAAGAACAGTGATATCATCCGCGCGCGGTGTGCGTGTTTTTATGTGTTCTTCGATACCCTGTTTGGCGAGGGAGCAGGGGAGCGGATCCTTTGTGGAAAGAACAGCATCAAGCTGTGTAACGAAGCGGCTGAATCATTGTTAGACTTTGAAACAGCAGAAGCAAAGAAACTGGACGATAAATATGATAAGTACGTACCAAATCAAAATACAACGCAGCAGTTTCCTAATCCACAGCCACAGTCAAGCGGAAACCGTCAGCGGAGAAGAAACTACCAGAAACAGTATGGTAAGGGAAAATATTCCAATACCGGAAGGTAGCAGAGCATGAATATTTTATATGAGCAGTTTCCGGAAGAAATCAAGGTGAACGGGGAGTACTACCCGATCGTGACAGATTTCCGTGAATGGATCCGTTTTACGGAGCTGGTTGAAGACGACTCGGTTCCGTGGCGGATCAAATGTGGACTTCTGTTGCAGTGGTATCTGGATCAGGTTCCGGAAGATATTGAAGCTGCAATTTATGCACTCGGAGATTTCCTGATGTGCAAAAGGATGTACCAGGATGATCTGGAAGATGAAGAGGAAGAGCAGCAGAAAAGTGGGAAGCCGGTATTTTCTTTTTCGGAAGATGCCGGCTGCATTTATGCAGCGTTCCGGGAGGCATATGGAATTGACCTGCAGCAGATCGATTATATGCACTGGTGGGAGTTCCGGAGCTTGTTTGACTGGTTGCCGGATGGTACAGAGATTAAACAACGGATTATGTATCGTTCGATTGATCCTGGAACAATCCGGGACAAGGACGAACGTAAACGGATCAAGAAGATCCAGAGAGCTGTTGCACTGAAAAAGAAACAGCGAAAGCTTGATGATTATGAGATTGGAGATATGTTCTCATGATGGAAATTAAAATACCGACACGGCGTGAGTGGTATCCGTGTCCGTACTGCGGTCAGCATCTGCTTGTTTACGCAGATACTGCAGTGTGCAGCGGACTGTATGTAAAATGCCGCAAATGCCGACGGGAGGTGGAGATAAAAATTAAGAATTAAGCACTTGTGAGCCCCTGAGCCGTGCTATCAGAAAGGATGATAGTATGGCAGATGGATATTTGAATTTTGATACCAAAATCAATGAGAGTGGGTTCAATGAAGGCATAAATAAGCTTGGAAGTCTTGGAAAAAGTGGCTTATCTGTAGTCAGCAAGGCAATGACCGGAGTTGTTGCAGTTGTAGGAACTGGAGCAGCGGCGATTGTAAAGTCTTCTCTTGGTGTAGTCGCCAATATGGAGCAGCAGGTCGGTGGTGTAGAGACACTATTTAAAGATAGTGCCAAGACAGTGATCAGAAACGCAAACAATGCGTTCAAAACAGCACAGCTTTCTGCTAATGATTACATGTCAACGGTTACAAGCTTTTCAGCATCATTACTACAGGGCTTAGGCGGAGATACTGCAAAGGCTGCAGAGATAGCGGATATGGCGATCATTGATATGGCAGACAATGCCAATAAGATGGGTACGAATATGCAGGATATCCAGAATGCCTATCAGGGCTTTGCAAAGAAGAATTACACAATGTTGGATAACCTTAAATTAGGTTACGGCGGTACACAGTCGGAAATGATCCGATTGATCAATGATTCCGGTATCTTAAATGAAAAAATAGAAGATCTGGATAATGTAACGTTTGACCAGATGATTCAGGCAATTCACAAAGTCCAGCAAAATCTCGGAATCACAGGAACTTCCGCAAAAGAAGCCTCTACAACGATTGAAGGTTCTGTTAATTCTGCTAAAGCCGCCTGGGAAAATTTTGAAGCCGGTGTAATCAGTGCGAACGACCTGGTTGACACATTCTGGACAGCGGCAAAGAATATCTTAAATAATCTTGGTCAAATGATCCCGCGTCTGGGAAAGACCGGAATGGATGTGGTGGAATCCTTATCCGGAAAAATCGGTGAAGCGGTTCCGCAATTAAAGGGACTTACAGATAGTGTCGGAAAATTAGCAGATAGGTTAAAGAACATGAGCACGGATGAGCTCATGAATCTTGGCAAGACTGCAGCAGTGCTTGCAGGAGCCGGACCGGTGATCTCATTATTCGGATCACAGATCGGTAATGTACAGTCAGCTGTATCCGGATTCAGCGGACTTACAACTGGTGTTTTATCTGAACTTGGAAAGCTTCCGAAGGGATTCAAAAGTGCAACAAAATCGGCTGCAAATTTCCGGAAAGATTTTACGGGTAGCCTGAAAGGGCTCGGCAGTGCAGTTACGGGACCATTTCAGGTACTGACTCCGAAATTGTCAGCTACTGTCGGAAAAATCGGCAAGGTAGTTTCCAGTGTTCCGGGAAAAATCGGTGGGGCAGTCAGCAAAATCGGTTCTGCAATCGCATCAAAAATCCCCAGAATTACAAGCGCGTTTTCACTACTTGGAGATACTGCCGGTTATCTGGGAGCATGGGGCGGACAGATTGGTTCTGCTTTGCAGGGAGTTCTTGGAACAGTAGCCGGCTTTATTCCGTCATTTGTAGGGTTGATGAATTTCGGTGCAGTTGCAGCCGTTGTGGTAGCCGGTCTTGGACTGGTTTACAGTCAGTTTGGTACACAGATTGACCAGATCCTGCTTCTGGCGCAGACCAAAGGACCGGAGATCATATCCAACTTTGGAGCAGGAATCACAGCAGCGCTTCCGGGACTGATTTCATCAGGTGCAACCCTGATCCTGGGATTGATGAATGCAATTACGGCAAATCTACCATCGCTCATTTCCGTAGGCGCAAGCATCATAGCAACTCTGGTAAGTAGCCTGGGTGCACAACTTCCGCAGTTAATTCCGGTAGCGGTACAGATGATCCTGACTCTGGTTGAGTCGCTGATCAGTAATCTTCCGCAGTTAATAACTTCCGGATTACAGTTAATGGAAGGCTTGGCACAGGGAATTGCAAACGCGATTCCGCAGGTGGCAGCGAAAGCACCGGTTATCATCGGCAAGCTGGCATCTACGATTATCACGAATTTGCCGAAGATCATACAGACTGGTGTGAAGATTATCGCGCAGCTCGCAGTCGGACTGGTTCAGGGAATCCCGGCGTTACTTGGTAAGATTCCATCCATGATCAGCCAGATCAAAAATGCATTTACCAGTGTAAACTGGGGTAGTGTTGGTATGAATATCATTTCCGGAATTGCAAGTGGTATATCCAGTGCGGTAGGAAGCCTGATCAGCGCGGCAACATCTGCGGCAAGTAGCGCATTAGATGCAATCAAGTCAAAACTTGGTATTCATTCTCCATCGAGAGTATTCCGGGACCAGGTTGGTAAGATGATGGCTCTTGGTATGGGAATCGGATTTGAGAAGAATATTCCGGTCGGATCCATGAATGCCGGAGTACAAAAAGCAGTCCAGAGTCTGCAAAGAAGTGTGCAGCTTACAACATCCGTTAATCCGGATAAAACGGTAGGCGGAATAAAGAATAATCCGATCTTTAAGGATCAAGGATTTGATTACGACAGATTTGAACGTATCCAGAGGAAGATTGCAAAAGAAAATGGCAATAAGCCGGTATTCCTGGATACGAAACGTATAGACAGACCATTACCGAAAGGAGCAGTGCCACAGGTATGATTGTGTATTATGAAAATATGAATGGCGAAAAGCTGAATCTTTTGAAAGCTCCTTTTCGTACAACGAAGACTGACTGGTTCGATGCGGACTGGTCAGAGTCTTCGGACGGATATGAAAAAACAGTGACGATTGATGTATTTGGAAAGCGGGAAGAATTTCAGTCGAATATGGAGCAGCTATACCGGATTATTGCAGTTGATGCAGAAAATGATACCTACGGGAAGCTGTACGTGAATGGTGCATATTTAAGATGCAAGGTGTTGAAGTCAGCGAAAGAAGGATGGAAGGGATATGTGTATTCGGAAGTGGAGATCACCTTCCAGGCTCCGGAGCTTGTATGGGTAGTAGAAGCGACAAGGCAGTTTTTTCCGCAATTGGAAGAAACGGCAGCATCCGGAATCGACTTTCAGTATGACTATCCGTTTGATTTTGCCGGAGAAAAAAGAGGAATCGCAGCATGGGATGTTGATCACATCATTCCAAGCGAGTACCGGATGATCATTTACGGACCATGTGTAAATCCGAAGATTCTGATCAACGATTATCCTTATGAGTTTTTCGTAACGCTTGAAAGCAGGGAATATCTGATCATAGATAGCCAGAAAAGAACGATCCGAAGGTATTTGACGAATGGAACGGTACAAAATTTATTTAATCAGAGAGCGCAAAAACAAACTGTTTTCAAGAGAATACCATCCGGGCTTTTAAATATTAACTGGTCCGGGGATTATGGATTTGACCTGACTTTATTTTTGAACAGGAGGGAGCCGCCGTGGTAAAGGACATAATTCTTGCAGATAGTGATGGAAGAGAACTGGGAGCGATTTTGGACTCAAATATCACAGTGGATACGAATGGCGAGTACGAATTCTCTGTACAGATTGCAAGGTCGAACTGGTATCCGGAGTTGACCTTTTCAAGTTATGTGTATATTACGGATACGGAATATGGAGGCATTATCGGAGAGGTGCTGACAGATACAACGCTGGATTATGTGGAGTTGAAGGGAATCACATGGCGGGGAAGACTGCAGTATAAGGTGATCGAGCCGCCTGCCGGATCTGACTACAAAACGATATCCGGCGAACTGAATCAGGTAATGAAAACACTGATCGAGCCGGAGTTTGATGGATTATTCAGAGTTTCATCAGAAGATACGGGTATATCTGTAAAGAATTTTCAATTTGACCGGTACTGTACATTACTGGAAGGTCTTACCAAAATGCTGAAAAGTGTTGGATACCGCTTGCAGATTCGGCTGATCAAAGAACAGGACGAACCATGTTATATTCTGGTTGAAGCAGTTCCGATTACTGATTATTCTGCGCAGATTGAATTGTCACAGGACAGTCGACTGAATTTCACGATGGATGATAAACAAAATGGCGTAAATCATCTGGTCGTAACCGGAAAAGGGGAATTGCAGGAGAGGAACATATTCCATCTGTATGTGCAGAAAGATGGAAGCATTGGAAAGACGCAGTATTACAAAGGACTGAATGAAATCTCAGCAGTGTACGAAAATACGAGTACAGAAACAGCAGAGCTGGAGAAAACGTCCGTGGAACAATTGCAGAAGCTGATGAATAAAAAGACATTTCAGATGGATGTTGCAAAGCTTGGAATCGAGGTTGGAATCGGAGATATTGTCGGTGGCAGGGATTACCTGACTGGGATGTATATGTCAAAACCAATCGAAAATATCATTTATGAGATTACGAATGATGTGGAATCAATTACTTATAAACTGGAAGGAGAGGATGAAGAATGAAAATTGTATCTGGAAGAACCGGATCACCACATGTGACTTCGCAGCAGTTCCGGCAGATGCTGGAGGGGATTATCGGGCAGGGGAGTTATATTATAACAAGCGGAGAGAATCTGAAGCCGGAACTTAGCAGTAATAATCTACTGAAAATCCGAAGTGGGATGATGGCGCATCATGGCTGTATATCTTGCGTGGATATTGGTACTTATGATGAGGTTACACTGACAAATGGAAGTCAGGGAATGAAAAGGATTGATCTTATTGTAAATCGGTATACCAGAAATGCAGAGACAGAGGTTGAAAACTGTAGTTGGAAGGTGATCCAGGGAAAACCGGTTGTAAGTAATCCGGCAGTGCCGGCATACACTTCGGGAAATTTGCAAAATGGAGATCTTGTGGATGAATGCCCGGCTTTTGAAGTGCATTATGATGGAATCAATGTTACAGAAGTGAAGAGTTTGTTGAGTGTGACGGATGGACTTTCTGGATTAAGTAGAAAATTGACAAATACGAATACGAATCTTGCAAAAGCCAACACTGTTTTAGAGAATAGGAAACCAATATTCATTGATTCAACGTCAACAGGAAGTGTTACATTTGACACAACCAATTTTTTAAAATCCGGCATTACGTATGCATTTGTTGTTGCAGTAAACTCGAACTTGAATAGTGGGACTTACGCGCAAGAAATCACTTGCAAGTTGAATGATGTTATAATTGGAAAAAACGGGAATTACTACACACTGACATCCATTTTTTCCGGAAAATGTTCCAAGGGTGATAGAATTCATATCACATCATACAAAATGGTGGAAACTGGAGTGGTTGGGGTACTAGATGTATTTTTATTCCACTTTCTTAACACTACACACATATATAACAAAACTGGAAATAAAAGGTAGAATTTGCAGAGACTTGCTTATGACGAACTGATTGTATATGGAAAAGGAGCGAAAGAAAGGGCGGTGTACATCAATGAACGAACCAATATGTACCTGAAAGAATATCTGGAAAGCAGAAAAGATAATAATCCGGCACTATTTGTCGGAAGCAAGAAACCGAATAGCCGGCTGACGAAAACAGGAATTGAGGATATCATCCGGCGGATTGGAGAGAAGGCGGGCGTAGAAAATGCGCATCCGCATCGATTCCGGAGGACGGCTCTGACAAATGCATTGAACCGCGGAATGCCTCTGCAGGAGGCTATGATATTTGCGGGACACGCAAAGTCAGAGACAACCATGCGATATTGTACAGTGAATCAGGAAGGTGTACGGTATCATCACTTTAAATATTTAAGCGCATAAGTAAATAAACTTATTTATTTACACTCGGCATTGGTCGGGTGTTTTTGTTATGCGCTTTTATATATGTAACTTTATCAACCAGTTAAAGGAGGGATTCTGAACTAAGTAGCAATTTTAGTTCAGAATCCCTCTAAAAAGAAGAAAGGGGCAAACAGAAAAATGAAAATCACATTCAATGATGGTCAGGAACTGCAGATCCAGCAGGTCACTGAGCAGACGGATGGCGCACTTCTGATCAAGACCATTTCAGCATCCGAGGATCAACTGAAGACTTTATTCTCTGATCAGACAACAACTAAGAGAATGTCTGTGAGCGAACGGGATGCAGATACCGTTGTGTATGAAAATTACACGAAGCTCGATGCAATCGTGAAGTACACGGCCGGCATTCTTGGTGTGTTAATGTATCGGGAAGGAGAAGATCCGGACAGCCGGATAGCAGCTCTGGAGGCAAGACTTAAAGAGGCAGAAGAGAAAAATACAGACCTGCAGTCAAGAGTCAAAAAAGCGGAGGATAAAAATGAAATGCTCGAAGGATGCATTTTGGAAATGTCTGAAACGGTATATCAGTAAAACGATAATTGTATTAACCATTTTATTTTTATTCATATTATTACAAATTTCAGGAGGAAAAGAAATGATGGCAATGTTATGGGCACAGCAGATTATGTTAGGAAAGAAAACTTATTCACAGGTACCGAGACTTTTAAAGGACAAGGTAAAAGAGGTTCTGATTGATTCCGGAGCAGAAGATCTGGTAACAGAAGACAAGCAGTAGAGGTGAAGCGTAGATGGCAGTAAAAACAGCTCAATATATATTTAATGGTCAGACATACAATCTGACCTATAATTCGACCTCCGGGAAATGGGAAGCTACGGTTACAGCTCCAAGTAAGTCGAGCTATAATCAGCCGGATCATGTTCTTGGCGGAACAGTAAAGGCTACAGATGAGGCTGGCAATACTACCACGGTAGATCAGAGTCATGCTACTCTCGGCGCATCACTTAAACTCCGTGTAAAAGAAAAGACAGCACCGACTATCACGATCACATCTCCGTCTGCAGGAGCTTATATCACAAATACAACTCCGACTATCGAATTCCAGGTAAAAGATGCGGATTCAGGGGTTAATGCAGGAACAATCGCAGTCACAGTTGATGGTACAGCCGTATCGACGGTAACAAAGACTGCTATTGACGGTGGATATAAGTGCACGTGCACATCACCGACGTTAAAAGATGGATCACATACGATTTCGGTCAAGGCATCCGACAACGATGGTAATGCAGCTGCAGCTAAGACAGCAACATTTACAGTTGATACAGTGCCTCCGACACTGCAGATCACGGCTCCATCAAATGACCTTGTAACCAATAAGAAGACAGTGACGATAACCGGTAAAACGGATGATGTTACATCTAAGCCAGTGACGGTAACGGTAAATGGAGCAACCGTAACAGTTGGAACGGATGGAACATTTACGAAAGAAGTGACTCTTGTTGAGGGTGCAAATACCATCACGATCGTGGCGAAAGACAAAGCCGGAAAGACTACTACAGTCACACGTAAGGTTACTGTCGATACGTCAGCTCCGGTGATTAAGTCAATCACTCTTACTCCGAACCCAGTAGACTGTGGAAAGACATTCATTATCGCTGTTGAAATTACAGACTAGGCGGTGAGCCTATGATAGTAAAGGTAAGCGGTAAGATAGACGGAAAAGAAGTAATATTTGAAAGAGCTGAAGGGGACCGGTGGAATGCCACGGTCCCTTATGATTTAGATGGAATGTATGTGGTGGAGCTGACGGCAGAAAATGATGCAGGCAATATTGCATACTGCACGAAGATGCTGTTGATTGTTGATCCGGCTACTCTATGCGTAAGACTTGTTCCACTTGATTATATGGTGGAAATTGTTCCGGAAGACTGTAAGGTTACAGTTATTCCGGAAGATTACGCTGCAGAGGCAGTTCCGGAGCAGTATCAAGTTATCGCAGAGCCAGATCCGCTCTTTGTGGAGGTAATTTATCCGATACACGGAAGGGGGTGTTGTTGTGAACAAAATTAGATTTATCCTGGGCGAAGACAAGCACGTTAAGCTATTGGTGCGAAGTCCTAACGATGAGCCATTTACGATTCTGACAGCATCTTATGAGCTGGCACGTTATACAGACATCGTGGTGCAAGGAGAGTGTGATATCAATGATCATTATCTTGACTGCAAGATTGCTCCGAAAGAAAAAGGAACACACGTACTGGAAGTAACGTATGCGGTTGCGGATTCGATCAGGAAGGCAAGGATAGAAGTAGAGGTGGTTTAATGCTTAAAATTACAGATGTGAAATTAAGTAAAAATACGGTTGCGACCGGGGAAAAATTTACGATTTCTGTACAGATCCAGGAAACGGTTGATTATCCGTATGACTATCCATACGATTATCCGATATCTTATACCGGAACAGCAAAGCCGGTAAAATCATAAAGAAAGAATGAGGAATATGAAAGTGGAACAGGCAAACTATATCAAAGCAATTTTTACAGCAGTATTTGCTTTCCTGTCGGCGCTTCTTGGAGTGCTTGCAGTGCCGGTGATCCTGCTGGTGGCATGTAATCTGATTGATTATGCTACCGGACTTATGGCAAGCAAATACAGAGCACAGGATATCAATTCCTATAAAAGTATCAGAGGAATCTTCAAAAAGGTATCTATGTGGCTGCTGGTTGTTGTAGGAGCAATAATAGATGAAATGCTTCTATATGCATCCGCCTCAATCGGCTGGAAGTCACCGGTTACATTTCTGGTGGCATGTGTCGTGGCAATGTGGCTGATCTGCAATGAGATTATCAGTATTTTAGAAAATATTCAGGACATGGGAGTGAATATTCCGGCATTTATGCAGCCGCTTGTGAAACACATCCGATCGCAGGTGGAAGATCAGGTGAAAGTAGATAATGATTCAGAGGGCGAATAGTCGCCCTCTTTTTGAAAGGAGAAACATTATGGCAATGAATGGAATTGATATTGCAAGTTACCAGACAGGGATTGACCTCACAGTCGTACCGTGCGACTTCGTGATCGTAAAGGCAACAGAGGGAACAGGCTACGTGAACCCGGATTTCACAAGAGCTTACGCACAGGCTAAGAACGCCGGAAAGTGTCTCGGTATCTACCATTATGCGAATGGTGGAGATTACCAGAAAGAAGCAGATTACTTCCTTGATAGAATCGGAAAACGCGTAGGCGAAGCAATTCTCTGTCTTGACTGGGAGGGAACAGGCAACCCGGCATTCGGTAGCTCGGATTTTGCATGGTGCAAGAGCTGGCTTGACTATGTATACCAGAAAACAGGCGTAAGACCTCTTTTGTATTGTTCGCAGTCTGTAGCCTATAAATTCAACAATATCGGAAACTATGGACTCTGGATTGCACAGTACGCAGACATGAACGCCACAGGCTATCAGGATAAGCCGTGGAATGAGGGAGCTTATACTTGCGTTATCCGGCAGTATAGCTCTTGTGGTAGATTGAATGGATGGGGCGGTAATCTCGACCTGGATAAATTCTACGGCGACAAGGACGCATGGAACAAATACGCCGGAAAAGGAAACACAACCACACCGGCAGAAACACCGAAACCGACAGTGAACACTCCGAGCGGATCCACACTCGATCTGGTTGTTGGAGTCATGCAGGGTAAATACGGTGATGGTGACAACCGCAAGAACGCTCTCGGAACACGGTATACGGAAGTGCAGAGCTTCATCGACCATATCTATTCTGCATCCGTAGATACACTGGTGAACGAAGTAAAAGCCGGAAAATATGGTAACGGTGACACAAGAAAGGTTGTTCTCGGTAGTCGTTACACAGAAGTCCAGAACAAGATCAACGCTGCGTCTGCCAGAAAATCAAATGAGCAGATCGCACAGGAAGTTCTTGTCGGTAAATGGGGCAATGGAAACGACAGAAAGAATCGTCTTTCAGCTGCCGGATATGACTACAATACGATTCAGAATATCGTGAACGGTAAGTCAGGTGCTTCATTCGCACAGTATTACACTGTCCAGCCTGGAGATACGCTTTCCGGTATTGCATCCAAGTATGGCACATCCTACCAGAAGGTTGCGCAGCTGAATGGAATCAGCAATCCGAATGTGATCTATGTAGGACAGAAGTTACGGGTAAAATAATAAATATTGTCTTGTACTAACTAAACTACCCCAAAACCAGTAACAAGAGTCAAATTAATTCCTTCATCCGCAAAATACCCATTTTCAATCGCAATGTATTGCGGGGCATAGAAGATAGAATGGGCGACTTCGTTCAGTGTCACAGAGACAGGAGAAGAATTGGTGTCATGATTGGCTTGGGAAGTGACGGTTTTAGCTTTAGGATTCGTAGCATTATCATCGGCAGGTGCAGAGCTGCAGGCTGATAAAAGGCCGACAGTTATAGCAGAAACAAAAAGTAAGGATATAAAATTTTTTTTCATAAGTCCTCCTGGGTGGTATAACATTCTCATTTAAGATATGCAAAAAATGTGAAATTGGTGTTTTTATCTGATAGCCAATCGCTCTCCGCTGAAGATTTTGAAACTCCAGAACAACCTGCAACTAAAAGTCCCTTGTTTTATCATATAATTTATCCGAGTAATATGGCAGATAAATAATAGCAAAAGTATAAGCCATATGTTTCTCTTCGGTTAAGTCATTTGTCCTTTTTTTACCATAATATTTGCTCATAAGTGGCTGACTTCCATCACCTACGCTCTGCAATATCAGGTTGATGATCACCAGTGAAATATTAGGAGTCAGAGCAAGTCCGAAAGGAGCGAGTCCTGCCTTAAAAATTGATTTGTATAGAGAACCGAATTCACCAGCATTTGCACAAATTTCCAGTTTTTTTACCACAAAATGCACAAGAACCGAAAACGGTTTGTTGATTAATTTGTCCCAAGAGAGTAAACTGAAACATAAGACATTTGGTGTGTGTGTATTTGAGAAAAACTGATAAAATAATGGAGGTGCGGCTATGGGATTCTGGATTTTTATGCTTATAATGGATTTACTGATTCCGTTTACAATGATCGGCTTCGGAAAAATGTTTTTGAAAAAAGCACCGGATCAGATCAATTATGTGTTTGGTTACAGAACATCAATGTCAATGAAGAATCAGGACACCTGGGTATTTGCACATCATTATTGCGGAAAGATCTGGTATATCTGTGGACTTATTCTTTTGGTGGTATCTTTAATTGTGTTACTTCTGGTTATGGGAAAGTCTAATGATGCCATAGGAAATGTCGGTGGAATTCTGTGTGTATTTCAGATGATTCCACTGGTGGGTTCGATCATACCGACGGAGATTGCACTCAGGAAAAATTTTGATAAATATGGAAATAAAAGATAAATCAGGAGGATGCCATGAAAATAGCAGTATTTTTCCCAGGCATTGGTTATCATTGTGATAAGCCACTTTTGTACTATGCAAGAAAACTGGTTCAGGAATATGGATATGAAAAGATAGTCATGCAGGAGTATTCCTATAATGGCAAAAATATACGCGGCGATAAAAAGAAAATGCAAGAGGCATTTGAGTGCTTGTATGCGCAGGCAGAAAAGAAGCTTGAAGAAATCGCATTTGACGAGTACAGTGAAGTTTTATTTATTTCCAAAAGCGTAGGAACCATTATTGCATCCGCTTATGCTGAGAAATATAAGATAAAATGCTGCCAGATTTTGTATACCCCGCTTGAACAGACTTTTATGTTTGAACATGATGATGCAATTGCATTTATTGGAACTGCGGATCCGTGGAGCGATGTAAAAAAAGTAATTGCATGTTCAAAGAATCAGGCAGTTCCGATTTATGTGTATGAGGATGCCAATCATTCATTGGAAAAAGAAAATATTTTACAAAACATTGATATCCTGAAAAATGTAATGGAAAAGACACAGAAGTATTTGCGGTAGCTATTCCAAGAAAGCGAACCCATTTGCACTGGAGGTGTCGAATAAATCCCGTGCAATCCGGATAACGTTGTGTGCATAGGATGGAAGATATCCTCCATGGCGGTGTGCCACTGGGAAGGGAAGTTGAATTGGAAAAGCCTATTTTTTACCAGGAAGATCAGAAAAAACTGATAGAGTAAAAAAATCAGGTTGTGGAGGAGAAGATGAGATTAAGGAATATCCTGATTGTCGTAAAAGACATTGAAAAATCAAAGAAATTCTATCATGATCTGTTTGGTCTGGATATCATTCTGGACAATGATGGAAACGTTATTCTGACAGAAGGACTTGTTTTACAGGACGAAAAAGTCTGGAAGGATGTTACAGGAAAAGAAGTTGTCCCGGAGAATAATTCCTGTGAACTTTATTTTGAAGAGCGGAATATTGAAGCGTTTACTGAAAAATTAGAAAAACTGTATCCGGAAACCAAATATGTCACCAGGCTGATGACGTACAGCTGGGGACAGAAAGTGATCCGTTTTTATGATCTGGACGGCAATCTGATTGAAGTCAGGACACCGATGCGGGGATAAAGAGAAAATAACATACATCAGGAGGACAACAAAATGGCAGCGGTACTTTTACGTGCAGCATCTCTGGCGTTTGTCATGGTTCTTGGAATTTTATTGAAAAAGACGGGAATCGTCGGCAATCCGGCAAGGGTACTCCGAAAGGTTGAAAAATAGAAAATTTACGAGGTGAGAGAAGATGAAGATAAAATCAGTTGCAGTTTTAGGTGCGGGAGCAGTAGGCTCTTATGTGATCTGGGGTCTTTCTGAAAAATCAGATATCCGGCTTGGAGTGATCGCTGAAGGAGAAAGAGCAGAACGTCTGAAAAAGAACGGATGTGCGATCAATGGCAAGACTTATCATCCGGAAGTGTGGACTCCGGATGAGGCACATGACGTGGATCTGATGGTGGTTGCTTTGAAATACGGTTCACTGGAAGGTGCTTTGGAGAGTATACAAAAAGCAACAGGCGAGCATACGGCGATCATGAGTCTGATGAACGGTATTGACAGCGAAGAGATCATTGGCAGAACAATGGGAATGGAGCATGTGTTACCGGCACTGATCAAAGTGGCTTCACATAAAGAGGAAGACGGTTATCATTTTGATCCACCGACCACACTTGGAATCATTTTCGGAGAACCGTCCGCGCCGTTCGACAGCGAGCGGGTGAAAGC
>ERZ835541.499-NODE-499-length-48856-cov-4.235200_pt1 | contig 48856 bp, 53 predicted proteins | sample MGYA00519945_ERZ835541 | MGnify/ENA primary metagenome ERZ835541 (study PRJEB31850, sample SAMEA3708780) | human gut metagenome | biome: human gut; feature: human-associated habitat; material: faeces | place: China | collected 2014 ...
AAAGTTAAATCTGTTCTAACTCCCTGTCTTTTCATTGCCTCAAGTTTCATCTTATAAGCAAAGGCTTTCTCACTCGGCAACAATTCCTCTCGCTGAATGTTAGCGTCCACCATAGCCACAATGGCATCATCATCTGATAATTCCCTTACAATTGCCGGAATCATTGTAAGTCCTGCAAGCTGTGCTGCATGCATTCTTCTGTGACCGGATACCATTTCATATTCTTCATTATCATCCATTCGAAGCAGTACCGGTGTCAGTACTCCATTGATCCTTACACTTTCAACCAGATCCTGCATCTTTTCATCATCCAGCACCTTGAACGGATGATTCTTAAACGGATGGATCTTACTGATCTCTATCTCCATTGCAGATTCTTCATTTACCACACCGAGCAGTTCATCAATACTTGCCAGCTTAATCTTTTCACCACTTCTATTTTTCATTCTTCAAAACCTCCTGTGTTAAATTCATATATGCCTCAGCAACTTTTCCCTTCGGGCAGTGCATGTAGATACTTTTTCCTTCCGCACTGGTCTCAGCAGCTTTTACAGACATCGGGATCACATTTTCAAATACCTCGATCTGACTTCCGTAGGTTATATGTACTCTCGATGCAATATCCCTTGCGTAATTGGTTCTGAAATCTACCATGGTCAGGAGAATGCCCTCAATCGCCAGTTTCCGGTTCAGTCTTTTCTTTACTGTAAGAATGGTCTTGATCAGCTGCTGAAGTCCTTTCACCGGCAGATATGCGGCTTGCACAGGTATCAACACAGAATCGGAAGAGACCAGTGCATTGATTGTCATCATACCAAGGCTCGGCATACAGTCGATCAGGATATAATCGTATCGGCATCGTATCGCATCGATATATTCTTTCATGATCATTTCTCTGCTCATAACATTTCCCATCGTTACTTCCAGTGCGGAAAGCTCAATATTTGCCGGGAGAAGATCTACATTTTCCTGGTGATGTAAAATCCCATCTTCCAGAGAGATTTCTTCTTCGTTGATGACATCCATCATGATCGTTGCCAATGTGATGCGAAGATCATCCGGTTCCTCATATCCAAGACTTGCGGTTAAACTTCCCTGTGGATCCGCGTCGATCAGCAACACTTTCTTACCTTCTCTTGCCAGTCCAATGCCTACATTTACGGTTGTGGTGGTCTTTCCGACGCCACCTTTCTGGTTTACTACGGATATAACTTTACACATGATTTCTTCCTCCTTTAACTTTCCCATGATTCTTTTTTCCATAATTTCAACAGTGCCAGTATTTCCCGTTTCATCATTGCCGGTGTATAAGAATTTGGAAAATACTTGTGCAACTGCTCGTTTGTGAATGCCACTCTTGTGATCTCACCCTTTTTCACTTCACACATGATCTCTTCCATCTTTTCCAGTGACAACTGTTTTTCTTTACTCAGTTGCCGGATCCTCTGGGCCTGTGAGAGTGATGGGATTGCCTGTGCATACTCCATTGCTACAAGCAGTTCTCTTTGTTCTTTTTCACTTAATGCAGCTATCTCTACAGCCGGACAAAAAGAAATAATCTCATCATCCAGTTTCTGCAACATTTCCGGTATCAGTTTTGTCAGTGAAATATAACGCTGCACTTGTTTTGGGCTATCACCACAATCCTCACTGATAATATCTATCGATCGTTTTCTTGGTGTTTTGTGGTCAACTTGGCTCTTTTTTCGACCACTTTTTCTTTTTAATACGTCATTCTTCAGTTTGTAAGCAAAAGCTTTTTCACTGTAGCTGATCCGTTCTCTGTGAAGATTGGAATCTACCATGCTCAAGATGGAATCATCTTCACTTAATACCCGGATGATTACCGGTACTTTACGGTATCCCAGTTTCTCCGCAGCATGTTTTCTTCTGTGACCGGATATGATCTCATAGTATCCATCCGGTACTGGTCTGACGATCAGCGGATTTAAAATTCCATACTTCTCAATGCTTTCCTGCAAAAGAAACATTTCCTTATCATCTTTTACCTGAAACGGGTGCTCTTTGAACGGACGAAGACGCTCAATCTCAATTTCTATGATTCTTTCTTCGTTTTCTCCTGATTGTCTGTTTGGCTCAGTCATCTTGACTCCTTTCCTCCAGGATTCAGGAAATAAAAAATGCCTGCCTGGAACTTTTATAGATAGTAAAGTTCCAAACAGACATTGCTGTTTGACCATTAGCTGTAGCTAATAGAATTGAATACTGTTTCAGCTAATTCATGTTTGCAGGTTTGGGAGAGATTGTTTCTTTTCCCGCCTTTTCTCTGATTTACATCCCCGAATAAGGGGTGACAACGGAGCGGAACCCAAATGTTAGCTGGACTTCTTAAAACCCATGTTTGCAAACCGGTAATTTTGATTAGCTGTCAGCTAACAAAAATCGGATTGCGTTAGCTGGAAATTGATCATTTTGAATGGAATTTTGTGTCACGAACGTGATTTGAAAATAACAAAAGCGTTCGTTGTCAGCTAATCCAGCTAACATTTTCGAACGCTTTGAAGCCCGTCGCCAAGAGGATTTGAACCTCCGACCCCTCGCTTAGGAGTTCTCCCTGCAATTCGGTAGCACTTGGTATCTTCTGATACCAGATGACCGCTTGACGCTGTAACTACGGGCATTCTACGAATTAAGCAGATGCTTCCTTCTGTCCTAACCGGTACTCCATATCCGCTTGTGGAACGGTATCTGTTAGCAGAATGTTAGCAACTCAAAGTTCGTAAAATCGTCTAGTCATTCCAACGCTCTCGTTGGAGAATTGGATACTCGAATGAATCAACACTAGACACTAAGGAGTCAATATCAAAAGGCTCTGCGAGCTGATAACCCGCAGAGCCATAAAACCGTGAAGCTGTTTATGCGGCTAACTATCTTGCCGCTGTTGTGCTTGCGAGCCAGCTCTTTACGGTTTCAATATTTACTTTTATAACCTCGGCAATATCCTCAACGCTCATTTTCTTTTCAGCGAGGGAGTAAGCCACATTCTTCTTCGTTTCAAGTTCTCTTTCATCGCAAAGCTGCTCCATTTCCTTGCACATATGCTCCACCCCTTTCTCGGTCTCTTTCAGTTCGTGCACGCGGTCGGCCAAGGCTCCCGCCTGCATCTCCTTCACTTCCTTCACACGGAAGTCGTGCATCAGTCTTCCAAGCTCGCCGCCATCGTCCTTGCTGGAATCCACGTAGATGAAGTGCTCCTCGTCCCCGAACTCCTTGCCGTTCTCGCGGATTATCCGGTCGATATGGGCTATCGGGAGTCCGCATCCAAGCGCGTCCTTCAAGGTGACAAATATCACGTAGGTCTCCGGGAGCTTATCGAAGTTCTTTCCCGTATCCAGCACATTTGAGTCCATCATCCCAAGATGGTATCTGGCACGTTTCGGGTGCGCTCCCTCATCATCCTGCTGTATCTCGACGTTGAAGACGCGTCCGCTTCCATCCTTTGCCACGCAGTCCAACACGACGCCCCTGCCGTGCATGTTTCTGAAATCCATCTGCGTCTCATTGTCGATGACGGTCAGTTCTTTGTCTTCCAGAATAATTCTAAGGACATACTCGCAGGCATTCTTATCTTTGAATACGTTCCGCGCGAGAATATCGCTCATCACGGTCAGGTTCTTAATCGTTTCCTTGTATCTCTCCTTATGCAAAAGCATCGTTTCTTCCTGATTCATCGGTGTTAACCACCTCCTGTTCGACTCACAAGAAGGTATCAACCATCTTGCTATATATATATTTTACAAGAAAGCCGGTAAACATTCAAGACTTGTATTTTCCCCGCCGAAAGGACAAAATCCTGCGGCTTGCGCGGAGTGGCCGGGGTTTGGGGCAGCGCCCCATTTCAGCAATCTCCGTGCATATAATGAGCGGTCGCGGTGCCCGGCGGGAAAGCCCCTCGCTTTTCCTGCGTCCGGCGCATCGCGGCAGCGAAGGCGAATGCACGGGAGTCGGAGCCGGTCAACTTTTCCGTTCCAAATGTTTCCGTCAATCCGCCTGCGGATTTATGAAAGATTTGTGGGCGGGATGGTTGAGGGGCGAATCCCTCTACCCGGACGAGAAAAGGGTCAACGTTCGCAAATAGGTGCAAATGGGTTCATTTGATGCTAAATGGTGTCTTTTTCTATCATCGGCATCCGTGCATTTGGCAGTTTCTACCTGCATGTTCGTGTATAGGGCAGAGGGATAGAAAAATAGTCTGCGTTATAATCTGTCCCCAAGGAGACGGCATTCTTGCCGCTTCAAAAAGCAGGAAATCGGAAAAGAAAGGATGATGCCACATGGCTCAGGATTTCGGCGATGACATGGGAAACGCCCTCCTAAACTTCGTCACAAGGCAGACGGAGAACTACTTGCGGTTCGGACGTGGCAGGGAACGTGCTTTCGACTGGTGGCAGCGCCATTATAAGAAGGAGGGGAACACTCCCGAAGCCGCAAAAGCAATGGCTGAGAAGCAATCCTCTCGTGAGCAGGTGGTCGTGCCCTTTGGTACTTCCGAGGAAGCCGCCTACTATGCGCAGGTATGCCGCGAGAATGGTACCTATGCCGCCGCCTACACGGACAAACAGGGAAACGGATTCCTTGCCTTTGCCAAGGAGGATGCTAAGACCGTCGCAGGGTATGCCCCGCAATTTAAGGACGTGATGGCGCGTCTCGATGAGCAGCGTATCACCGACGCGCTGAATCACGCGGAACCCGTGAATAAGAAGACCATGGATTCCCTCACGGAGCTGACAGGCTATCCCGACCTTCCGGCGGAAGACGTAACGGTCATTCCGGTCACCATCCGTTACAAGGATGCACCAGAAGAAACTTACGACGTGCTCTTTAGCGAGCAGGATACCGAAAACCTCAATATCGACGATTCGATTTTCTTCTCCGGCTACTCCCACAAGGAGCTTACCGAGATGGTCGGTCGTGAGACCCATGAGGATTTCGATGTGATTGCTGTCAGTGACCCCTATAAGGTTCATGCGACGCAAGTGAAAACGGATGCCCCGGAAAAGACTTATGACGCGCCGGGAAAGGATGCGCCTATCCGTAGCGATAAGGTTTCCCCGCTTCGTGCCGAGGACACCGCCATCCATACCCAGAACATCCGAAACGCTGCCCAAAAGGCAAGGGAAGACTGCACGGACTTTTCCGACTTCGAGCGCAAGATGAACGCGCAGGGCTTCGGCGTGACCGAAACCAGCAAGGGTGAGGTCATGGCCTACGAGCCTGCAAGTCTGAATAAGGACGGTTCGGTACCGGCGTATGAGCGCGGTCGCGACTGGCCGGTCTCTGCGGAGACGTTAAAGAACCGGTACGACCTCGATGTGACCCACAACTGGTTCGAGCAGAATACCCCGAAGGACGCTGGCACCCTCCCGGATGGAGACCTTGCCATGCAGAATGCGCGTCTGACGCAGGAGCAGATGCGTGACGAACAACAGCTGCTTGAGCCGGTTGCATCCGACGGTTCCATGGATAACGACGGGCGCACGCCCGACCCGAACTCCGGTATTGAGAGCCACGATGGCGCAGATACCGATTCCCGCACCGCCGTCATGGATGTAGAGCAGACCGGAAGCGAGATTCGCCCCTCCGATATTCGCGAGGAGCAGCAATATGATTCCGAGTCCTATTCCCTCACGGGGGAAGCACGCGATATGACCGCTGCCAAGAACCAGATGGATACGGAGACGAAGGCGCAGGAAACCACGCGGGAGCATGGTTCGAGCCTGCCCTTTAACGGCGAAGACGTATTGTAAGGAGATAGACCATGACACTCAAAGACAAATTGCCGGACAGGCTGAAATGCTCCCCGCTTCTTACCATGGAGTCGGACAGCGATATCGAGACCATCGCAGAATCCATCGTGAACCTTTCCGATTCAGATGGGGACTTCTTTAAGAAGACGGAAAAACTTCTTCTGATGGCAGCCCTTGGATATTTAAGGGACTGGTGCGAGCCTTCCCAGCGTACCATCGGGAACCTCATCTCCCTTCTTGATGCCGCCCTGCCAAAGGACAACGAGACCCATACCACCCTCGACAACCTTTTCTATGAAATGAAGTCCGGGTGCAAGCGCGTGAAATCGGAAGATGGCATCACGACCCTCTGGGAGCCTTCCGCCCTTTCCCGGTGCGACGGTCTCACTCCGCGCGATTCCAACGGTATTGATGTGTCCGAGGACTTTTCGCTCACCTGCTATGAAGGATTCCGCCACGCGGCCACACGAGAGACGCGCACGAGTATTGTGACCACGCTCCTGCTTGTGCTGGAAGAAGTGGAAAAGGAGGATGCATATGGCAAATAGCGCGAACCCGGAAATCAATAAGAAGATTGCCACATCGGCGCTCGGTACCCTCTTCATCGCCACGGTCTTCTTCTATCTCGGTGACCGTTATGCCGAAACCCTCGTCACCTATCCGGGGCAGATTTTCGACCATCTGGGCGATGCCATGCTCACCATGTGGGAGACCATAAGGGTCTCGCCCTTCACCCTCGATATGACCAGTAACTCCCTGCTGTTTGGCGGGGCTTGCTTTCTCATTATCTGGATGATTTGGCTTCGCTACGTGGCGTTCATCGGAAACTATCGTTCCGGCGAAGAATCCGGTTCCGCCCGCTGGGGCACTGTGAAGGAAGGAAAGAAGTTTAAGGACTTGCAGACCGAAGACAACAATCTTCTCTTCACCAAGAACTTCGGCCTTGCCCTGCACCGTCCCAAGTTCGACCCGGAATATGACCGCAACCTAAACGTCCTCGTGGTCGGCGGCTCTGGTTCCGGTAAGACCTTTAACTACGTGACCCCGAACATCTGCCAGCTCAACACCAGCTACTTTGTCACCGACCCAAAAGGTACCCTTCTTAAGGATGCCGGATACCTGTTCACGGACAACGGCTATAAGCTCAAGAGCTTCAATACCATCAACCTTGATGAGTCCATGCACTACAACCCGTTAAAGTACGTGAAGACGGATACCGATATCCTCTCCTTCGTGAACTGCTTCATTATGAACACGAACCCCGAGGGGAAATCGAGCGGTGACCCGTTCTGGGAGAACGCGGAGAAGATGCTCTACACGGCGCTCATCGCCTTGTTGCGTGACTGGTTCCCGGCGAAGGACTACAACATGTCCTCACTTCTCACGCTCCTCTCCCTTGCGGAAGCACGAGAGAACGATGAGAACTTCAAGTCCGCACTTGACCTGATGTTCTTGCAGATTGAGGAGGGCAAGAAGTACAAGCAGAACGACGGCTCTTCTCCTGACGCTGCGGGAAATGCCGGTCTCTCAAGGAGCTTTGGCACCAAACAGGCAGATAACGGCTGGTCTTGGGTGCCCAGTAAGTTCAAGCGCAACTCCGACGGCGTGAAGCCCGCCGACTGCGGGGGACTTTCCGCCGACGAGGACTTCGCCCTGATGAACTACAAGAACTTCAAGGTGGCCGCAGGCAAGACCTTAAAATCCATCCTCATTTCCTGCAACGTGCGCCTTGCGCCCATCGCGACGGACGGCGTGCGCGAGCTTTTGACCTATGACGAGATGGAGATTGACACCCTTGGTGACCCGGATGCGAAGGTGGCGATTTTCGGCATCCTCTCCGATACCGACAAAACCCTCAGCTTCCTGTTCGCCATCCTCATGTGGCAGACCATCGACCAGCTGTGCCGAAAAGCCCTTTCGGATTATGGCGGGAAACTCCCGACCCCGGTGCATTTCATCTTCGATGAGTTCGCCAACATCGGCACTATCCCGCAGATTGAGGAGACCATCGCGGTCACCCGTTCCCGTAACATCGGCATCACCATCATCCTGCAATCCATGAGCCAGCTGGAAAGCAAATACGATAAGAAGGCGCAGACCATCATCGACTGCTGCGACTCGACGCTCTTCCTCGGTGGCAAGTCCAACTCCACCAACAAGGAGATTGCGGAGATGATTGGCAAGCAGACCATCCATCAGATGACTTATAACGAGTCCACGGGACAATCCTCAAGCGCCAGTAAGAACTTGCAGATTCAGGGTCGTGACCTTATCGACGCAGCAGAAATCGGCAAGATGAGCCGCCTAAAGGCAATCCTGCTCATCGCCGGTACCAACCCGCTCATGGATGATAAGTATGACCCCCACGCCCATAAGCGATACCGCTATATCGTGGATAAGCGCAACTGGAAGCGTTTGCATAAGAACTCCTTCGATTTCGAGCGGTATCTGAAAAACGGCTGCGAGCCGTACACCCCCGATGAGGATATGGGTGCGGAGTTCACGGCATGGAAATGGGCGGCATGGAAAAAATCAAGGAAAGGGCTTCTGGGTAAATTGCTGAACCGGTAGTCACTTATAATTAAGAGAAATGCCACGCGAAAAAGGCAGAAAGGGGACGAATGGAGGAAGGAACTTGGAAACACTCGTCAAACTCGCCGCCCCGGCGATAGGAACCGCTGCGGGCGCATTCACCGTCGTGGGAATCATCTATCTTGGGATGACCCTCGCGGGACTTCTTCGCGGCGGGGGCGGGGAGATACGGAAAGCCGTTGCAATCATCGTCGCGGGACTTACCTGTATCGCCTTTGCCCATCTGTACGGTTACTAGAAAACAAGTAAACAAGAAAGGAATCAACCATGCTGGAAAACGTGAAAAACCTTCTCTCTGATGGTGTGACCGCCCTCGGCGGCATCCTCATCGTCTTCGGCCTTGTGAACCTTGGCCTTACCATCAAGGACGGTATGCAGGGCGGCGGCGGTCAGCTCTCCGGTGCCCTCGCCATGATTATCGGCGGTGCCATCGTCGTGGGTGCTGCCGTGTACTTCAAGACCGGTATCAACTGGGGTTCCCTCGCGGGCTAGAAAGGAGCGATATCTAACATGCTCTCTGTAGCAGTACACAAGGATATCGCCGAGTATCAGCCCAAAATCGTAGGCAAGATGACCATGCGCACCCTGGTATCCATCACGGGTGCGCTTTCTGTCTCGGTACTTGCCGGGCTTTACATCTACTTCGTTTTGGGGCTGAACGTCAGCGATTGCACCTATTTTATCTATGCCGTCTCGTTGCCGTTTTGGTGCGTGGGCTTCGTGAAGCCCTGCGGGATGCCCTTCGAGCAGTTTGCGCCGCTTTGGCTTAAGGCAAACTTCACGAACGACCGCATCTTCTACAAGCCGTCCATGCGTCTTGCGGGACTTCTCTCTGAGTCGGAAAACAGCAAGCAGAAAGGAACTATCTATGGAAAACACTACCGAAAGCAGGGAAACCTTCGCGGCATCGAATCCTACTCCCCAAGGGCAGGACGGGTCATCTCTTAACGCCGCATTTGACGTGGACGCGTTCGTCCACGCATCCGGTGACGGGTTCGGGAACACCGCGCCCCTGCGCTCCGATACCGGCGCTATCGACATGGATGCCATCTCTCAGGTCGCACACGTCACGCAGGGTGCCGGAAAGCTGACCCGAAAGGAGAAGAAGCACGCCAAGCGCGAGATGAAGCGCAGGAAAAAGGAAGCCAAGAAGGCCGAGAAGGAAGCGAAAAAGACCTACAGCTCCATCAAGTCCCAGTTAAAGGACAGGGACAAGGAGCTGTCCGATAAGATGGCCGATGCCAGAAAGAAGCGCGACTCCGCGAAAGACGTGGTGAACTACATCGGCTACAACAAGATGTATCAGGACGGCATCTGTGAGGTGGAGGAGGGAATGTTTTCCTCTTCCATCGCCTTCGATGACACCAGTTACCACTCGGTGCGCGATGAGCAGCAGAAAGCCATGTTCTCCGCCATCACCCGCCTTTACGACCAGTTCGGTGCGGATACGCTCGTGCAGATGAGCGTCATCAACACGCCGCTCCTCAAGGAAGAGGTCGGCCACCGCAAGTTCTTCGACCCGGAGCGTCAGGCAAACGATGCTGCAAGGAACGACGCGCAGGTGTTCAACAACATCCTGAACGATAAGGTGAAGGAGGGGGTCAGCAACATCCGCAGGAACCGCTACCTCACCTATTCCGTGACGGCAGACACCGCAGAAGATGCAGCGCGTCAGCTCTCCCGTATCGAGGTCGAATCCTCCCGCATCCTAAACTCCATCGGCAGCAAGGCACACCTTATGAACGGCACCCAGCGCCTTTCTGTCATCCATTCACTCCTGAACCCCTATAAGCCGTTCCTGTTCGATTACCAGCGCGATATTTCCGCCAAGCGCTTACAGACTACCAAGGACTGCATCGCACCGACGCAGATTGATTTCCGCCCGGACGGCCACTATAACGACTGCGTAAAACTCGATAACGGGGTCTACGCACAGGTACTCGTGATGAAGAAGTTCGGCTCGGAACTTTCCGACCGCGCACTTGCCGACATGGCAGACCTTCCTATCCCCATGGCTATCACGTGGTACGTGCAGCCCATGGATAAATCCAAGGCTATCAATTACGTGCGCACCCGTTCCGCATGGATTGACAAGGAAATCATCGAGGAACAGCGCTCGGCAGTGAACAAAGGCTATGACTTCTCCATCCTCCCGCAGGAGCTGAAATACTCCAAGGAGGAGACGGAGGACGTGCTCGACCACTTGCAGAACAAGAACCAGCGTCTCTATGTCTTCACGGGGCTTGTCTACACTTACGCGGAGAGCAAGGAAGCGCTGGATACGCAGGTACTTCGCATCATCTCCACGGCACGTCAGAACTCCATCGAGCTTGACACCTATGACTATCGCCAGCGTCAGGGACTTAATTCCATCCTCCCGCTCGGCCATAACCACGTGGAAATCTCCCGCATGTTCACCACGGCGCAGGTTTCCATCCTCGTTCCGTTTGCCACGCAGGAGCTTGACGATGCGGGCGGCAACTTCTACGGCCAGAACAAGCACAGCCGCAACCTCGTGGTCTGCAACCGCAAGAAGCTCACCTCGCCGATGGGCTTCGTCTGCGGCAAGACCGGCTCCGGTAAGGGTATGTTTACCAAGACCGAGATGACGGGCACCATCTTCTCCAATCCGACGGACGAGATTTACGTCATCGACCGTGCAGGCGAGTACACCGCTATCGCCGAACGCTACGGCGGTAGCACCTACCACTTCGGCGTGGGTACCGGAACCCATCTGAACCCCTTCGATACGGTATCCGTGGAACACATGACGAGAAACGAGCAGATTGCGTTCAAGGTGGACGCGATGTTAGCTCAGGCGGGCGCTTCCGCTGCCGAAGCCGGGTCGAACTTCTCTGAGGTTGACCAGTCACTCGTTCAGCGCTGCACCGAGCTTGCCTTCCAGAAGGCCGCAGAGCGCGGAGACAATCTTCCGCCGACCTTACAGGACTTCTACGATGCCGCGAACGAGCAGCCGGAGGAGCAGGCACAGGTCATCGCACTCCGTTACGAGCGATTCGTGAAGGGTTCCATGAACTTCTTCAACCATCAGAGCAACGTCGATTTCAACACCCGCATCGTGGACTTCAACCTGAAAGACCTGCCGGATTCCATGCTGGTCTTCGCCCTCATCAATGTCTGCGAAGCCGTCCGCAACCGCATGTACTTCAATGCAAAGCGAAACGTCCGCACATGGCTCTACGTCGAGGAGATGCAGAGTATGTTCGCGTATCCGACGGTACTTAACTACTTCTCCCGCTTCTCGAATGAGGGTCGAAAATTCGGACTTTTGCTGACAGGTATCAGTCAGAACGCCACGGCGATGCTCGCCAATGAAGCGGCGCGAAATATCGTCCTCAACGCGGACTTCCTCATGCTTCTCAAGCAGTCCCCGCTCGACCGTATGAAGTGGGCGGAACTTCTGAACCTGTCCGAACAGGAAGAGGAATGCATCGACGAGTCCGCAGAGCCGGGTGACGGCCTGCTCATCGCAGGTAACGCCCGCGTGCCGATTCGCGGCAAGTTCCCGTCTGGCAACGTTCTCTATGACCTGTTCTCCACGAACCCCAATGAGACGAAGAAGACGGGGCTTGGGGACAAGAAAGATGCAAAACCCGTTATCTAGCAACCCAGTAAGAAGACCCCGGAAAGGACGGTGAACGTCAGATGAAGGCTTCGGATTTCACGACCGGCGGAAACGACCGTGAGAAAGCCATGAGTAATCTCCTCAAGACCGAAAAGACGGATGCCGTCAATACCGGTCTGGTGGAAAAGGCAGATAAGAGCGCCAAAGCCTTAAAGGGTGACCTCTATTCCGTCGGCAAGAAGGGCACGCACGGCGCGGGAAGTACCGCCCTCGATGCCATCGCAAGGAAACGTAAGAAGACTTCCGCCGCCGATGCCCTTGACGGAAAATCCCGTAGCCAGCTAACCGGAAAAAATGCCCTCACGAAAAAGGTGCAGTCTCGCCACAATCTGAATAAGAGCCTGAAACGTGGTGCAAAGGGTGTAGCCGCAAAAGCTGCCCACAACGCTCTCAAAGACTCCGAGCTGGAAGGCACGGACGATTTGGTCGCAACCACGCACACCGGCGCGAAACTTGCCGGAAAGGCGAGAAAGCACCTTCGTTCCGGTAAGGATGCACTTGAAAAGAAAGACTCTCTCGGTGCCCTCTCGGAAAAGAAATACCGCACCGAGAAACTGGATAAAAAAGCTGCCCAGAAGCGGATGCAGTTCTCCAAATACTTCCATAGGAACGTCTACGAGAATGCTGCGGCGCAAGCTGGAAAGAAAAAGGCGCTCACGGTTCTTTCCGGTGGCATCAAGGGAATGCTTTCATCACTTGCCGGTGCCATCTCCCAATTCTTTCCACTCATTATTGCCTTCATCTTGGCCTTCGGCCTGATTTCCGTTGTCGGTGGAGGTGCCGCCGATGAGGAGCAAAAGAGCGCATCCCTTGACGGGATGCCTGCATGGGTCACCTACGACCTCGTGCTCGCGTGCCTGAACGCCCACGAGCAGTACGGATATCCCGCTTCGGCACTCCTCGGCCAGATGATGATTGAGAACGGCACCTCGGACTCCGGTTCCGACCTCGGGCGGCTGTACCACAACTACGGCGGCGTGAAATATGCCGGTTATGACTACGGCGGACTCATCACGGGTTCCGTTAAAATGCTCACCACCGAATACAGTGCTTCCGGCTCTGCCTACAAGACCTACGCGGATTTCGCCGTCTTCAAAGACGATGATTCGTACATGAAATACCGGTGTGAGCATCTTTACAAGCAGTCCAACTACACCCGCGTTGCCAATTACCAGAAGGCCATCGACACCAATAACTCCGAACTCTTTTTGCGTGCCCTCGGCGAGGGTGGGTACTACACCGCGTCGCAGGACAGCTATATCGCCCAGTACCGTTCCATCTGCCAAGCCTATCCGCTCGTTGCGCAGCTCGATTCCATGACCGCAGAGGAGTTCAAGAATCGGTACTCCGGCACTACCCTCATTCCCGGTGGCGGGCAGGACTACCAGAGCGCCGACCAGTGGCAGAAGGATATCGTGAATGCCTGCTCGCAGACTCCGTGGCCGGGAGCCAATCTTTGCGCCACATGGACAACAAGGGTCTATGCAAGAGCCGGTCATCCCGTTGGCGGCAACGGCAATACGCAGCTCGGCAATCAGGGATACGGTGCCAATTACAGCCAGAAACGCGCCACCACCGACCTCTCCCAGATAAAGGTAGGAATGCTCATCTCCGCCCAATACGGCTCCAACACCGCCGCCGGTAACGCTTACGGGCACGTCGGCATCTATATCGGTGATGGCAAGGTCATGGATAGCATTTACTCCGGTCTGCGCACCATCTCCCTGTCCGATTGGGTTTCCCAAAACGGAAGAGGATGGGTTGTCTGCGGCTATCCATGGGACTGGCGCTAGGAAACCAGAAAGGATACCTGCTATGAAGAAACTGAAAGCATGGATGGCGGAACACAAGAAGTTTTCCGTCATCGCCCTGTGCCTGCTCCTGATGTTCACCTGCGGCTCTGCCATGAGCGCCATCAACGTGTCGCATCACCGCGCGGAAACCGCAAAGGAGCAGCACGCAGAAAATAACACGGACACTACCACAGCCGCTGAGAAGAAGACGAAGGAGGAAACCGGGAAAGTGGAGCTTACCGATGCCCAGAAGGAAATCATCAAGGGATACGATTCCGATACCAAGGAACTCATCGACACCCTCTCCTCTTCCGTCTGGTCGGTAAGCGAGGGGCGCTACACCCTCAAGTTTGCCGATGACTCCTACGTGGAAACGGTGAACGGAACCCCGACCGTCCATAGTTACGCCATCTCCCGCGTGGAAAAGACCTCCGATGGGTACGGCGGCTATCTCTATACCATCGTCTTCGAGACCGATACCGGCACCCATATCGTGACCTACACGGATGGCAGTGGTGCTGCGGTGAACTCCGATTCCAAGACCCCCGGTGAGAACACCATCTCCACCCTTACAAGCTCTACGATGTTCGCTCAGAAAAACACCGCATACGAGCGTGCCGAAGCGGTGGCAAACATTACCGTGAAGGGCATGAACAGCGAAGTCACAAAACTCTTCGGCGGGGATGAGAAGGCCGTCACCACCGCCCTCTCCAAGTGGTGCGCCGTCCATTACCCTTCCGTCACCGAAGCTACATGGCAGAAAGTCGTGAACCTCGATTATGAGAACGGGGTCATCACCACGGACTTCAAGCTCAACGACTCGAACTCTGTTTCCGTCACCTGCGTTTACGAGCAGTCCACGGGCGAGTTCTCCTTCGAGGGCTAGGGGAGCATCGCCATGCAGGCAGAAAGGAATCTCTATGAATGAACAACTGACTTTACAATCCACACAGCGGGAGGAGACGAAGACGGTTCCCCTGCGCAGGAGAAAGGTTTGTCTTATGGGCACGTTCGCGCTCTTTGCCGCCTGCGCACTCGTGCTCCTCATTCCCCATCCGGCCTACGCGGGTGTCATCGGGGACTTCCTTGATATCCCCAACATGATTAAAACGTGGCTTCTCCAAATCGCTGCCACGCTCTTCAACACCTATTTCGGTGTCATCAACCAGACGCTTGATGCGAGGTTCATTTCCGGGCCGTTCAACGAGCTTTTCGGAACAACCGAGCCGTATGGCGTGATAAAGGACTTTTATCAAGCCGGGGTCATCCCCGTTGCCCATGCCATCCTGGGTCTCTTCATGCTGATGCAACTCATCAAGATTAGCCAGCGCATCGACGCGACGAGCACCCTTCCCGCCGTGAAGGATATCGTATTCCTCGTGGTGACCTACTGCATCCTCAGCTACTTCATCGACAACGCCCTCGACCTCGTTTCCGCCATCTACGGCATCTTCAACGACCTCGTTGGTAACGTGTCGGACAAGCTGCAATCGAAAAACTGGTATGAACCCGGAATCGAGATGACCAAGGATGATGCAGCCGACGCTACGCTCGGCGGATGCTTCCTCCTTTCGATTTTCGGACTCATTTCATGGGTGGTCGGACTCGTTTTCTATGCCGTTTCGATGGTCGTTGCCCTCGGCCGTTCCGTTCAGCTCTATGTCTATGCCGCCTTCTCTCCGATTCCCATTTCCCTTCTCGGCTTCGAGGAGACGAAGCAAATCGGAATCGGTTACCTCAAGAACTTTGCGGCAGCAGCCCTCGCAGGCGTGGTCATGGTTCTCATCCTCTACCTCTACCCGCATCTTGTGACCGCCCTCGCGGTTTCCGGCGGACTTGGAAAGGCTGAGATGCTTGGTCTCGCACAGGGCGTAGAAACATTCGACTCGTTCGGTGTCATCATCAAGACTATCGCCGTTCTCATCACGACCATGATGGGGCTTGTAAAGTCCGGCTCTTGGGCAAAGGAAATCCTCGGCGCGTAGACGCTTACCGAAAACCCGCTACCGCTCACCGAAGGGGCGTGCCGAAACCGGTGCGCCCCTTCCCCTTAATAAGTTATTATTGGGAGCCAAGCGAAGGCTTCCGATGGAAAGGAACACGCTATGGCATATAACACACCGGAAACGGTTGCCGAAAGGGCACCTTCACTCCCGACCATGTGAAGTATTCCCTCACCATTGCGAGCGGCGGGAAAGACTTTTTCACGACCTTCGAGTCGAACCCTCATGTTCACGGCGAACCCACCATCACGCAAGTCTTTGGTGCCCTCGCATCCGATGCGATGGTTGTTCGCGACTACGGGATGGATGAGTTCGTAGACGAGTTTTGCGACGGGATGAAGCCGTCTGCCGCCATCCGCGCCTACAACTCCTGCAAGGAGACCTACGACTGGATGCGTGACGGTCTGTATCTCTCGAACGGCGATATCGCATCCCTCTCCGAGGTTATCAGCGAGAACGAGGAGGAGATAGGCGCTCTGGTCGAGAAGGCCGCATCCGAGCGTGCCGCGCGGCACGCCTATGACCATCCGAAGCTGCCGAAGGGTTTCGTTACTATCGAGCAGCTGCAAGGAGACCTTGACCTCGGGGACTTGCGCGACGAGGTGGAGGATTTTGATTTCGACGGTGACATCACCGAAGCGTTCGGCGAAACTGCCGAGTATAAGGTCGATGACAACCACCATGCCCTTCTCACGTGGCTTCCCGACCACACGGAGTGGCTGGAAGAAGCCGAGTTCGACGGCCTTCTCGAAGGCTGCAAGGGCGATATCTACAAGATGGTTCAGATGGCGCAGTACGTGTGCTTCAAGTCCGACCTCTACGACCATTGCGATGATATCTGCCGTTACGGCACCCTCGACCAGCTAAGGGATATGGGGGTCTATGCCATCCGGGAAAGCCTTGCAGACGAAATCTTAAACGACCTCTCCTATGATGAGGATTATGCGCCGACCGATGACGCGAAGGATACCATCATCTCGGCTATCTATGCCACGTTCGAGGAAAAAGAAACCAGATGGGGATTGAAGAAAAAGCTGCCGAGTGCAAAGAAGCCGCGACCGTCCTCGCTAACGGGAACGCCCTTTAGAAAGGATGGAATCTATGAAAAAGAATCCTTATAGTGCCTGTCCCCACGACTTCACCACCGGAAAATGGCGCGTGCATCTCGTCTATCCCGGTGACCCCCGTGCGGACGGCTTCCCTCGCGGAAGCAAGAAGGGAAATCCCCCCTGCGCCGACACGATGGTCGAGTTCTACGATACCGAGGATAACGGGCAGTTCGTAGCCAGTTTCCACATGAACACCCTGCTCGGCTACCCTTGGAACGGAATGGTCGGTGCCGACCTCGACGGCCTTGAAGCGTATGGATTCGCTTATCCACTCAGCACACAAGCCGCGACCGACTGGCTTGAGGGCGATGACCTTGCGAAGGTGAATGCTTTCCTCAAGGAGACCTGCAAGGAGGTCTTCGGCATCCTGCCCGGTGCGGACGATGACGGCTATTCCCTTTCAGGGGAAGCGAAAGAAGCCGCCCTATCGCGCTTCGCTCTCCCGGAGAACAGGAAAGCCGCCCTCGATGTGATTCGGAAACTGAATGAGTCGAGAGACAGCAACGACAACGCCCTTTAGGCGTTTTTTGCAAGAAAGGAGAAATGAACATGGCAGAAGATTTCGGTGACAGCACGGGAAGCGGCCTTGTGAATACCGCAGGGCAGGCCGCAAAAGAGGTCGTTCAGGCCGTCGTGACAAAGGGTGCGGGCATCGGAGGAAAGGGCGGTGGCGGCATCTCCCTCTCCGGGGAAGCCAAGGACATGATGGCAGCTTCCAAACAGCTTGCAGGCGCATCTGCCGCACCTTCCCGCGAGCATCTGGTCGCAAAGCCCGACCTCTCCCGTTAGATAGAACCACAGAAAGCCAGCAAACCGCACAACCAGAAACACAGAAAGGATGATTGCCATGCCAGATAACGACTTCTGGATTGGGCAGGAGCAGATTCCCGTTGACCTCTCCCTCCTGCTCACCTACCACAACGATGAGGATTACTGGTACGCTCCGGGGGAGTATGCGCTCAGGGTCTATACCGTCGATACCCTGAACACCAACTTCGCCCGCCCCTGCTTCGCGCTCGGTGAGCGCACGTCCGACCCGGAGATGGAGGATGTTTCCGGTGCTATCGAGAACACCCTCCACGAACTTCTCAATTCCGGTGCGACCCCCGAGGACGTGTACCGCATCATGGGACTCGTTAAGGAGAGCGAACTTTCCCCCGAGACCAAGGAAGCTGACAGCTATCTTCCCATCGACCTCGGCTATTGCATCGACGGAAATATCGTCTCCTATGAAGCGGTGCCGGAGGGCGTTGCGACGGTGCCTGAAAACGTAGACTACCCCCGTTACGCGGAAGCGATGGAGAGCCATGTGCCGCTTCCCATCGCTACGCAGATTGCTAAGCATGATTTCTCTCACAGGCAGGCGGATATCCTCATGGAAGCCGCCCGTAACCCGCGCGTCTCGTCAGAGACGCTTGAGACGATAGCCGACAAGACCCTTTCGTCCGGTAAGATGCGCGGTCTTCTGGATATCGCTTCTGTCGGCAAGAACCCCCTCGATTTTCGCAATATGGACGAGCAGACACTTAAGGCGGCTGTTTCCGTGCTGTTCCACGGCGGCAAAGACCTCCCCGTGACGGAGCTTGACCTTGCGCAGCTGCGTTCGGTAGACCTCGCGCTGATGGACGGGGCTTCCCCCGCCGAAGCCATGCGTGCAGCCGAGAAGTCTACATCCGCCGAGCCGGAAGCGACTGCCGCATCTCTCGCATCCGAAGCCCGCGACGCGAAGGCTGCTCGCACCGAACTCGATAGCCAGTCGGAGATAAAGGATGCCCCGACACGCGCGGAAAAGGCAGATGGCTCCCTGTGACAAAGCCGTTTCATAGGCAGAAAGGAGGACACCTATGACACCTGACGGAAAAACATTCGACCCGGAAACCGTTACCGACAAACAGCTCGTTCAGTACGAACAGGCCATCGACCGTGGCCTAACCGAAGCCGACGCGATGCGCCTGACCGAACACGAGTACAACGGCTTTCAGGCCAATGCCATCATCGCCGCCGCGCTGAATCCGGCGGTGGGAGAAAACGTGCTGGATGCTCTCGCGACCCCCAAGTACACCGCAGCGCAGATGACGGCCATCGCGAAAATCGCCATCAGGGGCGGAGACTTCGCACGCTTCCTAGACCCGCAGATGGACGCACGGCGCATGGAAACCGCCTATCTGGTCGTGGCGCACGGTGGGAGCGACTTGCCTGTGGAACGTCTCTCCCGCTCCCAGCTGCTCACCATCAACAACATCCTCCTGCAAGGCATTCTCCCCTATGAGACCGTCCGCGCCATCGCGAAGCCCGCGTTTACCCCTGAGAGCATGGAGGTCATCGCCGCCGCCATGGAAAACGCACGTCATGACCCCTATACCGGTGAGCACTCGCTGACCGAAGCGCAGGTGGCGCGTATCATGAACCCGGAATACAGACCGGAGCAGCAAATCGCGCTTCTTACCGCCATGCGCGGGCAGACCCCGGTTGCAGACCTGAGCGATGCGGACTTTGCGGGGCTGTTCCCGGCTTCCCTTTCCGTAGAGCAGATGAGCGCCTGTGCCTATGCCGTGAACCGGTGCGGATATAACACGCCACTTCTCATGATGACCATGCAGGCGTGCGCAGGGATGAACGTGCAACAGCTCATGGCCGTCTTCGATGCAACGGCGGCAGAGTTTTCCGATGCCACTATGGCAAAGGTCTCCACAATCCTTATGCACACCCCAGCCCTTACCTCTCAGCAGATGCGCTATCTGCTCGCGGAAGCTAGGGACGGCACCCCGTTTCCAGCTCTGGAATCCATGAAGGAGCATCTGCTGGCACAGGCGGAACCCGAAAAGGCACAGGTTGCCGAAACCGGTGTCAAGTCCGAGTCCCGTGACATGGCATCCGGCAAGGAAGCGCTTGCGGAGCGGGCGGGACTCGATGGCACCCCGAAAATCAATCAGAACAAGGAGATGGAATAGATGACCGATAATTTCAAGGAGATAGGTTCCCTGTTCGGCAGGGAAGGCGCGGGCGCAGGTTTCGTCAAACAGACGGATAAGGAGTCCTTCACCTATGCCTTCGCTTGGCCGGAGGGGGATACTTGGGCAACCCTCACCGGATACCTGAATCTCGATGAGCAGCCGGAGGAGTACGTGCGCCGCGTGCTGCAAGACGGCGGATTCCGCTCCGATTGGGGCAACCCGGATTACGACCCCATCGGTGATTTCAAGGAGACAGCCGGTGACGAATACCGGATTCCTCTCCTGAAAGTCCTGCTCCGGGAGCAGCTGGAAAGCCGCTACGAGGTCGCAAACCATTTTTCGACGATGAACCGCGCCCGCGTGGAGCTTTCCGCCTTTATCCAGAGCGAGGGCGGCGCACCGCTTCCCGAAGACGCACTGGGTACTCCCGAAGAGCTGGGTATCCGTGCCATGCTCATCGCCACCGGCGAACCTCCGCGCGAGGTGACCCTGCTGCCGGATAAAAACGGCTCCACCTTGAAATCACTGCAAGCACTGGTGGGTGGAAATATCGAGACTTTCGATATCGCTTTCGGCGAGGACGTTTCCCTTTACGTGAACGAGGAGGGTCTGTTCACCTGCCCGCCAAATCGTGCCATCTTCGCCACCGAGGAAATGGCAAAAGCCGGGTATCACTCCGGACAGCTACGACATTTCCGTGGAGAGCCACGACTGCACCTCCGGCAGGAACGCGCTCGCGGCGGATGCGCCTGCAAGGGATGCGCCCGGAAAGGATGACCAGAACATCGGATAGAACCCAAAGTGACAAAAAACAGAAAGACAGGATGCCGCATCCCGTATGGGAGCGGCATCTCCACAAACGCAAGAAAGAACGGGAGGTGCGAACGACGAAAGGAAAAAAAGGCTCCGAGATTATCACGACCATCTGCGAGTACGAGAACTCCGTGGCAATGCCGGATAATGAACGCCTGACCTATCTCGACACGTGCGGCATCGCCCGCCTTAAGGATGGGAACGGAAATGCAAGCGCACAAGAAGCCCATGCGAACAGATGCAGCGAGTACCTGCGGTTCGGACACGAAGTTGACCTTGCCGCCTGCGGCGCATACAACCCCTACGATGCCCTGAAAGTCTGCGATACGCCGGAGATATTCTTGAAGACCGGGTTCGAGCAGCGCCCCATGCTCTACACACAGAAGCATCTCTTTCAGGCTCTCACACCGAAATCCGATTACAACCCCCACCGGCACGGCTTCTCCATCGAACAGGTAAAGCGCTTTCCCGAGCTTCTTGCTTCCCCGGTAGCTCTCGCCAACAGTCCGAACAGGGACGATGTTCTGCTTGCCATTCTTCTCGCGACCGATGCCTACGACACCCCGCTCATCGCGGGCATCAAGCCGGACGGTGCGGGGAACTACGGAGGGCGCGAAGTGGAGACGAATATGGTCTTGAGCGTCTACAGCAGGCAAAACTTCATCCGTTACTTCGCCCTGTTACGGGATATGGATGCCTTCGTGTTCGTAAGCGGCAGGAAAATCGAAGCGCTCGAAGACCTATCCGGGCTTCCGCTTGCGGGAAATTGCTCCGGTCTCGATATTGACAGGATTCTGCATCGCCCGAAGTGCCTTGGATAGATACGGGTCAGGAGATTTCAAATCATGTTCTTCAAGAAGAAAAAAGAGAAAACGCTGGAATCCTCGAACAGAAAGGTCGTTCCTAGCATGAAGCCCATAGAAGAGCTTAGAACCAACAAAGATATTGCCGAATGGTGTCGCGATTTCTTTCGCGTGACCGATTCTCTCTGTCCTGACGGTTGTAGCGAGAAGAGCATTTTGGTTCGTCCCGAGCGCAACCTGCTCATGGCGCTCACGACGGTGCTCGTCGAGTGGATGCCGAGAAAAGACCTGAGCATTAACTCGCTCTTCGCGCTTCTCTCTCTTGCAGAGAAAGAAGATGTTCGGAACTATAAGCCCCCGCTCGACTTTCTCTTCGAGCAGATTGAGACCGGATACCGGTATAGCGGAACAACCATAGACGGGCATCCGAAGGCCGTGCCCTCCCTCTTCTGCCGCAACTCCGATGCCCGTTGCCCGGCTAAGGAAAAAGGGCTTGAGCCGGTAGAGGACTTCGCCCTCCAATGCTACCAGTCCGTTCGTCAGCTCTGCTACGCGGACTACACCGTCATCGTCTCATCCCTGACCTCCCGTCTCATCGACTTTAAGTACCTACGCGAAGCCGAAGCGCCCGCCTATACCCATGGAGTTTCAAACGATACCTTCGACTATGAGTTCGATGATGACGATGACGATATCCCCGCCTTTTCATTCCCAGAAGCCTAGCAAACTAGAAAGGAAGGAAACCATATGAGCAAATTAGTCATCGCGGAGAAGCCGATGCTCGCCCGCGATATCGCCCGCGCCATCACTGGAAAAGAGGTGTCCGAGAGCGCCCGCCTTCCCATCTCGGGAAACGGCTACACGGTCTGTGCCTGCGCCGGCCACCTTTTGGAACTGGTGAAACCGGATGCCATCGACCCCAAATGGGGAATGCCTTGGAGCCTTGACGTACTCCCTATCGAGGTTCACGACTGGCCGAAGGAACCGGCGGTCGATAAGAAGACCGGAGAGAGCAAGAAGCCCCTCATCGACCAGATTGCGGGACTCCTCGAAACCTGCGATTCCGTCATCGCCGCCGGTGACCCGGACGATGAGGGGCAGCTTATCGTGGACGAGCTTTTGGATTACCTCGGCTACGCCGGTAAGGTCGAGCGCGTCTACGTGAACGACAACATCGAGAAGAACATCGTGAAGGCATTCGACAAGCTCGTGCCCAACGACTCCTGCCGGGGCGCTGGCAACGCCGCCTATGCCCGACAGATGGCGGATATGTGCTTCGGCGTGAACGAGACGAGACTCGCCACCAAGCGTCTCGACGGTCTGTTCACCGTCGGACGCGTGCAGACCCCGACGCTGGGGCTTGTGGTGAAACGCGACGAAGCCATCGCCCACCACGTCACCCGAAAGTTCTACGAGCTGTTTGCAAGCGGTGATTCGGATGCCGGAGAACTCACCTTCAAGTATCTGCCGGGAAAGGAGCTGCTTGCCGGTGAGAAGCATCTGTTCGAGCGGCATACGCTGGAAGTCCTTAAGGAAAAGCTCGACGGTCGCGACCTGCACTTTGAAACGACCGTATCGAAAAAGCAGGAGAACCCGCCGCTTCCCTACAACTTGACCGTGCTGCTTTCCGACATGAGCGAGCGCTTCGGCTTCACTGCCGCGCAGACTCAGCAAATCACGCAGGATTTGCGTGATAAGTACAAAGCCATCACCTACAACCGCTCCGATTCCCAATACCTCAAGGAAGAGCACCGAGAGCAGGCACCGGCAGTCCTTGCGCAGGCGATGAAGAACCTCGGCGTGCGCTGGCCTTTGGATTACCGGCTCCACTCCAAGGCGTTCAACGATGGGAACGTGACCGCCCACCACGGCATCATCCCGCAGGAAGCGGATGCGCCCGTGTCCGCGATGGAACCGGACGAAGCCAAGGTCTACACCGCCATCTGTGAGCGCTATGCGGTGCAATTTCTTCCTCCCGCCGTGTACGACGTGAGCGAGAGCACGGTAAGCGTGGACGGCGGAACGCTTAAGCTCACAGCGAAGCGCCTTTCGGACGCGGGGTTCACGGCTGTCTTCCCGAACGTCTCGAACAGCCGTGTCAGAAAGGATTCCGATACGGGGAACCCATGGGTTCCCGCAGGAAGCCACACCCTTGCCGGTATCTCCTGCTCAATCACGGAAGGGGAGACCACCCCGCCCGCACCCTATACGGAGGGCACCCTCATCACAGACATGGCATCCATCGCGAAGTACGTCAAAGACCCGGAAATCCGGGAAATCCTTAAGCGTAAGGATGACGGCAAGAAGGGCGAACACGGCGGTATCGGAACGACGGCCACCCGCTCCTCCATCATCGAGGGTCTGAAAACCCGTGGCTACCTTGAGGAACGAAAGGGAAAGGTTCGAGCGACCGATAAGGCCAAGGCGTTCTACGCACTCCTCCCGCCGGAGATTCGCGGTGCAGACGTGACCGCAAGATGGTGGCTCATCCAACAGGATATCGCAGACGGCAAGGCGGACGTGAACGCCCTGCAAGATTCCGTCATCGAGGTCTTCAATCACCACCGCGAGACCGCCTACGTGGGCGCATCCATCGCAGGTACCGGAAAGACCGTAGTGGGCAAGTGCCCGAGGTGCGGCAAGGACGTTATAAAGACCGGCTCCATCTACGCCTGCTCCTCCATCAGGAACGAGAAGCAGGAAGACGGCACTTGGAAGGAGGTCGCGGGCTGTGGGTTCAAGCTGTTTGGCTTCTGCACCAAGAAGTTCACCGAGAAGCAGGCCGCATCCCTTCTTGACGGGAAGGCGGTCTCGCTAAGGGGCTGCAAGTCCAAGGCCGGGAAGACCTTTGACTGCAAAGTCGTTCTTCAAAAGGACGGGTCGGTAGAACCCATTTTCACACCGAGAAAACCCACGAAGAAAGGCCGCAGGTAGCGGCAGAAAGGAAGGAATGACATGGCAACACTCCTATCACCGGATATGCTTCCCGAGGATATTCGGAGCATGGATTTCGGGCAGGCTTCCATGCCCCACGCGCCCGAAGCCCAGACCCCAGAAGCGCCCTACGATACGCCCACATCCGCACCAGACCGCCCTGCCATACCACTCTCCCCGGACATGCTTTCCGGGAACCTGCGAGGAAACGACAGTGAGAAATCGGGCATCGAGTTCTCCTTCGATGCCTTCGGATACACCCAGCAGGTCGAACTTGTACAGGAGTCCTATGCGGACGGCAACCTTGCAGTGACCGCCTATCTCTCCGACCCAACCGAGGAATCGTTCGGACAGCCTTGGAGCAGCGTCACCGTGAACTTCGGTTCCCCGCTGCAACAGGACGCGACCGTTTTCCTCGACACCAATAACATGGGAGAAGCGATGCTCTCGAAAATCTCCCAGCTCGGAGCCTTCACCGGCCAGTTCATGCGTTCGGGGTTCTGCTCCTACCCGGCCTTCACCTTCGATACCGAAGTCATGGGCAATATGCGTGACTTAAACGAGTTCGCATCGGCAGACCATATGAGCCTTGCCGAGGTGCGCGATACGTGCCACGCGGTACTCGAAAACGTATACGGTAGCGAGTTCACGGATGCCTTGGAAAGCGGTTACGACCTGAACGCCGAATCCCATGACTGCGCTTCCGGAAGCGCCGTGCTCGAAACCTGCGATACGACCCGCGCGGAACAACCCACGAACCATGTGAAGGGGGTGCGATAGGCATGAGCCGCTTTCACTCGAACCGGACTTGCATCCGTTCGCCGACAGCTATCCCAAGCAGCCAAAACACACCATTGTGCTAAAATCGGGTACCGTATACACACCGCGCGGGACTACAAGTTCCGCACAGACAGAAAGGATGAAAAAACATGCCCAAGAAGACACCGGAGCCAGAGCAGGCTCCCAAGGCAGACAACTACGCCAAAATCAACATGCCCGCCGCCTTCCTCACGCCCCACGACATTCAGACAAGCGACGGGCGCACCTTCGAGAAGTGCTTCGTTTCCTTCCCCAAGGGGACGAAGGTGAACGGCATCGACGTGAGCGGCTTCTCAACCGATGTGTTCCTCTCCGACTACATGAAGAAGGACATGCTTGAGAAGGGACGCGCCACGGTCTCGTTCAAGAAGGACGAGCCGGTGCCCATCTGGACGGGGAAGAAGGACGATGCCGAGCACCCGTATCAGCGCTACGAGGTGAAGGCCACCGACCTCACCCACGCACTCAAGGTGGCGCAGGATGCCTATAAGGCCGGAAAAGCCGCAGAGCGTGCCGCCGCCAAGGACGGCGTGAGCCTTGCGGGGGAAGCACGCGACATGGAGACCGGGAAGGACGCGCTCGCAGGCGATGACCCCGCCAAGTCCACCAAGTCGCGAACCGGGCAGGATATCGCCCAGTAGTACAGAGGAAAGAGGTGACAGTTCATGGTAATCGAGGTGCTCTACAAGTCCTTCCGCTACGAGAAGTTCGACTCATCCGCCCAGACGAACTCCGAGCCGTTCCGCGCGAAGGGAACGAACATCCTTACCGACTGGAACCTCTACCTCGGTGCCCTTGAGGAAAACGGCATCATTCTCGCAGAGCACTGGTATGACGGAAATCCGCAGCACGCAGGCGGACAGGTGACCCTTGAGGGCACCAAGGTTCCCGCCGCCACCCGTCAGGTCGGGAGCGCCATGCTCCTCGTCTCGCCAGATGAGCTGGACGATGTAGTCTGGCTCAAGAAGGACGGCGAAAAGCTCCTGTGGCGGGAGGGCGATGAGCTGATAAACGGTGAGCGGTTCTTCGCCATGGAGCAGCTGTGTTACTCCGATGCCACAGTGCAATCCGTCAACCGTCGCGCCATCGCCGTGTTCGACTACTTGAAGCACGCGCACCCGACGTACCCGGATGATGAGATCGCCCGCATCATGGGCTACACCGAATCCGCCATCGAGCGCATCCGCGATGCAGAAATCTCTCAGGACGAGGGCTTCGCAGACGATGATGGGGAAGGGCAAAACGAGGAAGACAACACCGGGGCTATCGGCGGATATGACTTCGGTTAGAGATAGAACGAAACGAGAAACGCAGTTCAAACGAACCACCAACGAAGCTACAGAAAACCACGCAAACAAAGGAAGGAGAAAGAACACATGAAGATTCTCGGACGAATCAAGAAATCTAAGGTGCTCACTGCGGTCATGACCGCAGTGCTCATCTTCCAATCGGCCTGCCCCACCGGGCTTGCCTATGCCGCGCAGAAATCGGGTGTTAGCGCCTATTCTGCCGGTCAGACCATCGACCAAGCACTCGGTGCCACCAAGACGGTCGAGTCCGTGCTCTCCCAGCACGAGAACGACGAGTATTACCTCACCACGCCATACGGCAACAAAGGGCCTCATGGCGAGGGCGGCGCAATCGACACTTGGGACTGCTGGAAACCGAAGGGCGAGTACGGTAGCGGTGCCTATATGAACTGCACCGGTTTTGTGGTTGCCGTCCTCCGTGCCTGTGGAGCGGATACATCCATCATCGGAAACTATACCGCCAAGGACGGCTACAACAGGGGTAACGAGACGAACGCATATAAATGGGATGAGTATTGTCGCGACAACAATGCCGTCAGCTACACATTCAGCTCCAAAGAGCAGATGCTCGCGTCCGGTATCCTTGAGAAGGGCGATATCATCTACATGGAGCCGGCGGACTGGAATCATAGCAATTCAGACTGCCATATCGGCTTCTTCTGGGGCAGCAACAGCTCGGAAGACCTTTTCTGGCACTCTTCCAGCCACGCAGACGGAATTGTAAAGGGCTATTTCCCGAACTCCGCAGGCGGCAACGTGATTTCCAAAATCACGCCCAAGTATCCCGTTCGCTACTACCGTGTCATCAAGACGTTGCACAAGGGATATCTGACACTGCATAAGGACTCCTCAAATAAGACCCTTACCGATGCCAATGACTGCTATTCCCTCGCAGGTGCCGAATATGGGGTCTACACTGACTCCAACTGCTCGAACAAGGTAGCGACCCTTACGACGAACGCAAGCGGGAACGCGAACACCGTCTCGCTCAATCCCGGACGCTACTATGTGAAGGAGACCAAGGCTCCCAAGGGATATTTCACCGATTCGCAGGTTTACACCGCAGATGTTTCCGGCGCGAATCGCGAATCCTCGCCTGTGAAGCTCTCAGTCAGCGACAATCCCGCAAATGACCCTATGAGTATGCTTCTCGGTAAATTCGACGGCCAGAAGACCTATAACGGCGCCGGTAACCTCCCGCAGGGTTCCGCCACCCTTGCAGGTGCCGAGTTCACCGTCGATTACTACGCCACTCTTGACTACAAGAGCTACGATGACCTTAAGAACGCCGACGTGAAGCCGATGCGTTCTTGGACGTTTAGTACAGACTCCAACGGTTTCTGTAGCTTTGACATTGCTCATTTTGTCTCTGGCGATGCCTTCTGGTATCGACTTGATGGGACTCCTGCACTTCCACGTGGCACCGTTGTCATACGTGAGACTAAAGCCCCAATGGGCTACGTAAAGTCTGATGAAGTGTCTTTCCAGAAGATTCAGGAAAACAATTCCGTTGAAGGTGTTATCACCTACAATGCCCCGGAGGTTGCCGAGCAGGTCTACCGTTCCGATATCGAGTTCACTAAGAAATCCGACAACGGTTCCGACCGCCTTGCAGGCGTGCCCTTCAAGGTGACCTCCCTCACTACCGGCGAGTCCCACATCGCCGTGACCGACGAGAACGGCTATTTCAGCTCCGCGTCCTCTTGGAACGCGCATGACTCGAACACCAACGCGAACGATTGGGCGCTGACCGCAAGCGACACCATCGACAGCACGAAGCTCGATGCTAACGCCGGTTTCTGGTTCGGCAACAACAGCGTGCTCGATGGGAACGGCACCACTTCCACCTCCGATGCCGTCAAGGCGGACAACAAGCTCGGTGCCCTGCCCTTTGACACCTATTCCGTCGAAGAGCTTCGCTGCTCCGCTAATGAGGGCTATGCGCTCATCAACACGACTGTTACTGTGACCCGTGATGCCAAGACCATCGACCTCGGCACCTTCGATGACCCGGAGCCGGAAATCCACACCACCGCCTACGACGCTTCTGATAGCGACCATTACGTTGGGGTCGGCACCGTCAAGATTTCCGACAAGGTAGAGTACAGCCATCTCGTCGCGGGTAAGACCTACACCGTCATCGGTGAGCTGCATGATGCCGCTACCGGCGATGCCGTCACGGTTAACGGTCAGGCTATCACTGCCGAGAAGACCTTCACGGCTGAGGACTCCGCAGGTTCCGTCACGCTTGACTACGCTTTCGATTCCTACGACCTCAAGGGGAAGACCCTCGTGGTCTATGAGACGCTTACCGATGCAAAGGGTGCGAAGCTCGCCGAGCATAGGGATAAATCCGACGTTTCCCAGCAGGTGACCGTGCTCACGCCGAAGCTCTCGACAAGCGCCGTGGGCGATGCGGACAACAGCAAGTCCGTCACCGCTGAGGATGATGTTACCGTTACCGATTATGTCCGTTACACCGGGCTTACCGCCGGGCAGACCTACACGCTCACGGGAACCCTTATGGACAAGTCCACCAAGAAGGCTTTCATGGATGCCGACGGCACCCCCGTCACCGCGACTGCGGAGTTCACGGCGGAAGCCGAAAGCGGTACCACGACCGTGACCTTCACCTTCGATGCCAGCGGCATCAAGACCGGCACCAAGCTCGTCGCCTTCGAGACTGTTGCCACGAACGGTATCGAGATTGCCGACCACAAGGATATCAACGACATTGACCAGACCGTTACCGTGAAGGCTCCCGTTATCGGCACCACCGCCGTCGATGCCGCCGACGGTGACAAGACGGTCACGGGTGAGGAAAATGTCGCTGTCCGCGATACCGTCCACTACAACAACGTGACCCCCGGTAAGACCTACAAGGTCACCGGTACCCTCTATGAGAAGGTTCTTGACAAGAACGGAAAGGTCACGAAGAAGGTATTCAAAGACAAGAACGGTACCCCCGTCACTGCGGAAGCAAACTTCACCGCAGAGGACTCCTACGGAAACGTCGATGTGACCTTCTACTTCGATGGCAGTTCGCTCAAGGAAGGTACCTCTCTCGTTGCCTTCGAGTCCCTGTCCCACAACGACAAGGAGATTGCTTCCCATGCCGACGTGAATGATTCCGGCCAGACTGTCATCATCACGAAGCCCAAGCTCTCCACTACCGCAACGGATGCCCTTGATGGTGATAAGAACCTCATCGGCGAGGATAATGCCACCATCGTCGATACCGTCCATTACATGAACGTGACTCCCGGCAAGACCTACAAGGTTTCCGGCACCCTCTACGAGAAGGTCACCGACAAGGACGGCAAGGTCTCCAAGAAGCAGCTCCTCGATGCCGACGGCAACCCCGTCACCGCCGAGACCGAGTTCGTTCCCGATGACACCTACGGCACCGTCGATGTAACCTTCACTTTCGATGGGTCGCTTCTGAAGGACAACACACCGGTGGTCGCTTTCGAGTCCCTGTCCTACAAGGACAAGGAGATTGCTTCCCATAGCGATATCGAGGATGAAGACCAGACGGTCACCATGCACACCTCCGAGATTGGTACCACAGCCACGGACAAGCTCGATGGTGACAAGACCGTCATCGCCGATGCCGAGTCCACCGTCACCGACAAGGTGGAGTACGACCATGTGCTCACTGGCAAGGCTTACACCATGGCCGGTATCCTGATGGATGCAAAGACCGGTCTTCCCGTACTGACCGGCGAAGGCGCGAAGAAGTATACCGAGGATGACCTCATCAAGTTCACCTCCGGCCTGATGAACGTGCTTGGCTTCCAGTCGAACACCTACTCCATCAAGGTCAAGGGCAAGGACTGGGGCAACGGTGCCGCCATCGTGAAGAACGCGGACGGTTCCTACACCTATGATGCTTCCGAGCGCACCGAGAACGAGGACGGCACTTGGACTGTCAAGACCGACACCCAGACTCTCACCGAGCAGGAAGATGGCACTTGGAAGCTCACCGGTCTGGAGGGTAGCGGCAGCGCCACCGCAGACGGCGGCACAAGCTACGTCCGTAATATCGAGGAGACCTACAAGGCCGATGAGGTCGAGGTCACTGATAACGGTATCGACTGGTCGAACGCAAAGAAGCTCCCGACCGCTTCCATTGACCTCGCCAAGGTCAAGGCATATGCCGAGGAGAACAAAGACCTCCTCTCCTGCCTTGTCTACAAGACGGCGGAGTTCACCCCTGAGAAGGAGTCCGGTTCCATCGACATGGACTACACCTTCAACTCCAACGACGTTATCGACCGCCTGTCCGGCGAGACCAAGAACCTCGTGGTCTTTGAGGTCATGTTCAAGGGCAGCATCGAGAACGCTTCCGATGAGACTCCCGTTTCCATCGTCGCGAGCGAATGCGATAAGGACAACGAGGGACAGACGGTAAAACTCGCCCCGAGTACCATCGGTACCACTGCGACTGACAAGTCCGACGGTGACCATGAACTGATGGCTGGCAAGGATGCCGTCATCACTGACGAGGTGAAGTACGAGGGTCTTATTCCCGGCAAGGAGTACACGCTCCATGCCACGCTCATGGATAAGAAGACCGGCGAACCTTTGAAGGTTGCCGACAAGGGCGTGACCGCCGAACTCAAGTTCACGCCGAACAGTGAGAGCGGCACGGTCTCCATCAACCTCGGCGAGTTCGATGCAACCTCCCTCGACGGTCATACACTGGTTGTCTTCGAGGAGCTGACCAAACAGAGCGATATCGACGGCAAGACCACGGACGTTACCGTGGCGGAGCATAAGGATATCAACGACGAGGGACAGTCCGTGACCGTCACCTCGACCCCGGCAGGCTCCACCTACGGAAAGACCGGCGTTGACATGACGAACATCGCCATCGCCATCGGCATCCTCCTGATTGCCGCAGGCTGCGCGACCGCTTACGGCATCAAGAGCCGCAAGACCACCAAGGGCGATGCGGACGAGAGCGCAGAGGATAACACCGAAGCCTAGTGCCCGTAACGCCTGAAACCGGCAGGGTGCCAGCTCTTCGGCACCCTGCCTTCCTTTTAATTTGAAAGGGGGATACACCCATGAAGGACGATAAAGAGAACGATATCGAGATGAACGACGGAGATTCCACCGAATCACCTGCGGATGGGAACAACATGCACGCGAACCCGGAAAGCGAGAAGAAGCCGCATAACCGGAAGGTCATTGCCGCCATCTGCGGCCTTGCTCTCGTCGCGCTCATCGGCGGCGGTGCCTATTATGGCATCGGCCACCAAACCGATGCAGATTCCAAGGCCGAATCCGTGCAGGCGAATGATTCCAAGGAAAGCGGTTCCGACGCGTCTGCGAAGGACGGCTCTAAGAGCAAAGAGAAGTCTCACACCCACGACTGGTCTATCACCTACAAGACCGTCCACCATGACGCTGTGACGCACACGGAGCACGTGGCACCCGTCTACCAGAACCTGACCACCTACCATACCGTTTGCAATGAGTGCAAGCAGGTCATCGACGGCAAGGCCGATGACCACATCAAGCAGACCGGTCACTCCGGCTACTCCACCAACGTCCCCATCACCGATGAGGTCATGGTGAGCGAGGGCTATGATAAACAGGTCACCGACACCCCGGCTTACGATGAGACGGTCATCGACAAGCTGGTCTGCACCACCTGCGGAGCGACGAAGGATGCCCCGCAGGCCACATCGGATGCCGCCAAGTAATTCAGATGGCCAGATTGGGAAATTATAACCGGAAATCCCGTGCGGCTTTTGCGGCAGCGGCGGTCTTCTTGGCCGTCGCTGCCATCCTTTTCGGCGTGCTGCTTCATTTCTATCGGGATGCAAGTCCCTCACCGTCACCAAACGGCACGCCGCAGGAAACCGCCACGGAAAGCGCAGGTGGTCGGGAATCCGAGTTCCCTACTGTTGATTGGGATTACTGGAAGAGCGTGAACGGGGATGTTATCGGATGGATAACCGTGCCGGGGACGGATATCAACCATCCCATCCTGCAAGCTCACGCATCCGACCCGGATTACTACCTGCATCACGATATCTACCGGAACTACAATCCCTTGGGTGCGCTCTATCTCGACGCAGAATGCGAGAAGGAGGGCTTTCAAAGTCCGAATGCCGTCATCCTCGGACACAGCCTGACCCTCGGGAACGCGGTCACCTGTTTCGGCAACGTCCAACGGTATAGCGATAAATCCTTCGCTTCTGAGCATCAGACGGTACTCATCCAAACCCCAAACACCAAGATGCGCTACACCGTGCGCTTCGCGAATATCGTGAAGGGATGGGAGCCGACCAAACGGACGGTCTTTGCCGGTGATTCGGATTTTCGGAACTGGTACGATTCTTCGCGAGAATCTGCCGCCATGGTACTCGATACCAATTCCGAACCGAATCAGGTCATCTCCCTCGTCTCCTGCTCCTATAACTTCTGGAAGCAGAATGAGCGGACGGTCGTGACCACCAGTATCGACCAAAAACAGGCGCAAACGGAAACTGTTTCGACCGAATCCCGTCAGACTGGCTCTGGTGCCGAATAAGGACAGGTTTCAATCTGTTCGCACTCACGCTACAAACCTACCGCCAAGACCCCGCAGATTCGATTCTGTGGGGTCGTTTTCTTAGAGCATGTCGGAAAAGCGGCAGCTATCGTATAATTTTAATGAGCTTTCCCGGAAAGGAGACCATGATGAAATCTAAGCAGAAGCAGACTCCTACGGAGATTATTGATAACCAGCGTCAGGCGGTCGTTGAGAAAATCATCGAGGACATGAAGCGCGACGGGCTTCGTTGGGCAGAACCGTACCTGCCCTCCCTAACACCGCACAACCCCGTCTCCGGCACCGTGTATCAGGGCGGAAACCGCGTGCATCTTGGCTTCATCGGGTTCATGCGCGGCTACACGGACAACCGGTGGGCTACCTTCAACCAGATAAAGGATGCCGGTTGGCATGTGAAAAAAGGTGCCAAGTCCGCGCTCATCGAGAAATGGAAGCAGTTCGCCTTCTACAAGGAAAACGAGGATACCGGCGAGAAGGAGCTTGCCGGACGCTACCCGAAGCTCGTGGGCTACTGGAACGTCTTCAATGCGGAGGATATCGAGGGCATCCCGCCGGAGAACGCTCCCGTCCATCTGAACGACCGAACGGCAACCATCGCACAGAACCTTGAGGAGTCTTCCAGATGCCCCGTCATCGAGAGCAGCGGCTACCTCGGAAGTGCCGCCTACTCTCCGGCTACCGACCGCATCCTCATCGCCCCGCGAGAGACCTTTCGCTCAGATGAAGCGTTCACCCGCGTCCTGCTGCATGAGATGACCCACTCCACCGGACACCCATCCGCCCTCGCCCGTGAACTCGACACCCGGTTCGGAAGCCCCTCCTATGCTGAGGAAGAGCTGGTCGCGGAGCTTGGAAGCCTGTTCCTTTCCGCAGACCTCGGTATCCAGAGCACCGATTTGGAGGGCGAGTTCTACGAGAACCACGTCTCCTATCTGCAATCTTGGATGAACGCCTTGGAAAACGACCCATCCTACCTCTTCAAAGCCGCATCGAAGGCAGACCATGCAGACACCTTCATCATGGAGCGCTACGAGGAGGAGCTTGGAAAGAACATCGAGATTGACGCACCGGAACTGGAAGAGGAGGTATCGCTCGCCGGGGAGAGTCATGACATGGCAAGCACATCCGAACACCAGCCGGAAAGCGAGATGCCAGAAAATGTTCTCTCCACCGTTCTGTAACATGCGTTTGCCAAAAAGAACGTGTGTTCAATTCCTATATTGCCGTAATACCGGCATTATAGTATAATGGTAACATATGATAACAGCCATCTGGCAGAAAGGACGATAGGTATGGCAGAAATGGAAAAGAGACCTTGGCGCTTCACCATCGAGTTCGATGATGAGAAGGCAAAAAGGAATGGCTACAACGTAGATGACCTCTACGATTGCGTGGGAAAGTATGCGGAGCAGATGGGCAACGTGCGCATCGGTCTTGGCACTTGGCAGGCAAAGAACCGCAAGGTGCAGTTCGGGGCGCAGTGCCCTGTTTGCGCGACTCTGTCCAAACAGCCTTGGGTGATGCAGAACATTAAGTCATGGCGCACCTATGAGGACATGAATGAACCGGAGGGTGAAGACTACCTACAGGTAATCCGGGATATCAGTCCGGAACGTATTTACGACTAACCGCATTTACACTTAGGATTCCAAATGGAACTTGATAGGAAAGCATTTCACTTCGACCTAGACAACGAGTCTGTTGAACGATTCTATACTGGTAAAAAGAATCCATGGTCAGACATTCAAGACTTTCTGGAATCTCATTGCTTTGAGAAGCCACAATATTCTGGATATGAATCGGCTGAAAATATCGTCATGTCCTATCAACGTGCTTATGGCACCATAGATGAGATGATGAATGAGTTTCCTTGGTTCCAAAAATGCTTGAAAGCGGCCACCTTCACGGAAATCGGTGAAAGCTACGATGTGAAGGAGTTTCTTGAAAGCGGAATGCAGTTATCCCCTTCCTCTCGCCCCGACACCCGTAAGGAGCTTCACTTTGATTTGGGAACGGCTGCGCTCAGCGAAAATTACAGCTCCATTAGGCCGAACGCTTGGCGCGGCGCTTGGACGCTTATCCGAATCTTCATGGAACGCAACGGATTCATCCATACCCAGTATTCCGGATACGAGTCTCTAGCGATGATGCCGATTGACAAGGCGATGGCCGTCATGGAGAAATTGCAACAGCGATACCCTTGGTTCAAGGATTCCCTTCTCGCCGCGTCGCTCACCGAGGTCGGCGAGCGCCACGATGCTCTCTCCTATATCAAGGGTTCCAGTGGTATCATCGTTCCGGTTCCCGCCCATTCGTTTGAGCGTGAGGAGCCGGATTTCTTCGGTTCCGAAATCGGTGATATGAAAGGTGCAACCACAGAACTATCGAAACAGAACGGGTTGGAACCACCGAAAAACCTGAATAACGAGCATTAGAAAAAAGCCCCGGCCATTGGTCGGGGCTTTTCATCTATATGGACTCTCTAACTGTTAGTCTTGTCATCCTGCACGATACGGTCTAGGCTCTTTCCAGCCGATAGCCGCTAGACCTCCATGGCCGGTACATTCTTCAAGCGCGACGGTCTTTTTGCTCACATGAGTCTGATACCTTACATCATCCGCCGGTTCCGTTCCAGCATAAGAGCATACTTCGCTCTCATGGAAATAGACATAGCTGCGATAGGCAAGCGAACTCGGATGCATCCGATGACCCTGCTCTCCGGGTTTTGGTTCATATCCCCACTCGCGCCATTGCTTACGCGTCTTGAATCGTGCGCCAAGCTCAGGCGGAAGGTGATTCTTTACTGGTAGCCCGGTCTCTTCATTGCAGTAATCGTGAGGTATATCCGTAAACATGAAATCCCCTATTTCCGAGCACCGCAGGAACAAGTGTAGTATGCCGCAGAATCTGTAATCGTAACCGTTTCCTCCCATGCCGCAGAATCTGTAATCGTAACCGTTTCCTCCCATGCCGCAGAATCTGTTACGGTATTGTATACCGTATGATATGCGCCACATGCTTTATTGCCTGCCATAAGTGCATTATACGCATGAGCTTGTTCATTGCCCGTGATATCTGCTCCGCAGCCGTTGCAAATTGAGCGCTCTTCCGTATGGGTCACTGCGGGATGGTACACTTTCTCCGTATGGGTCACTGCGGGATGGTACACCTTCTCCGTATGAGTCACCGCAGGATGGTAGATATCATACTTATGAACATGCGCCGGGGTGTCATCCTTCTTCGAGGAGCTACCGGAGTTGCTGCTGTTGCCGCCACTCGGCTTGCTATCGGATTTTCCTTCGTCTTTCTTGGAAGATGAATTGCTCTTGTTTCCAGAATTATCGGAGCTGCCTGTGGTCTTCCCATTATCCTTCTTGGAGCCGTTGGATGAGCCTGAATCGCTCTTCTTGCTGTCGGAAGTTTCCGGGGTCTTCGCGTCGGACTTCTCTTCCTTGGCCGTCTCCTGCGCCTTTTCGCTCTCCTTCTCGACGGCATCCGCGTCGGCGTTCGGGTTCTTCTTGATGTTGTCCTCGAACTTCTTCGCGACCTCAGCGCCCTTGTCTCCGGTCAGGGTGGAATCGCCCTTCTTCACGGCTTCCGCAACGTCCTTGGCAATGGCGGTCAGGTCATCTTTCGTTACCTTGTCCGCATCCACCTTATCGAAAGTCACGCCTGTGGCAACTGTCTTGTCGGCTTTTCCGGCGGTAACCTTCTTCGATGGCACCTTATAGATGGAGCCGTCGGCGTTCACCGGTGAGATGAATGTGACGGTGTAGGTGCCGGACTTGCCGACCTTCACGGTCACCTGCTTGTTCGCGGCGATGGCGGTGTAGAAGTCCACCTCGCCGTCCGCGCCCTCGATATGCGCGATGACGGGCGTGGAGGTGTCCGCATCCCATCCCTCGGCCTTCACCTCAAGGATGAGCGCCATGTCCTGCTCCTCATCGTCCTTTGACTGGGACACCGCAGGGACGTTCGCTTTGCCCGTCCAATCCGCATGTGTGATGGCATATCCGCCGCCGATGAGAAGCGCCGCACAGAGGATTCCTGCACCAGCCGCGCAGACCTGTTTGCGGGAGAACTCGCGCCCGAAGAGCATGAGCGGCTTCTTAGCGTTCTCCTCCTCCGTTGAATCCACGACCTTCGGGATTTCGGCGGTCTTGTCCGCCGGGACACCCTCAGTCTCGATGTTGTTGTCGTTAAACATATTGCTGTCTTTCTTCATTTCTGTCAATCCTTTCTGTCTTATAAGAAGATTTCCTGCTATCTATATTACCGGTAGTTCTCTACACCAGCATACCCCATAGGACATGCACGAGGATGATGAGAACGAGGATGACCGCCATCCACTTGCAGTAGTAGAACAGTCTGTCTGGAAGCGTCACCATCGAAAGCCGCTCAATGCGTCTCTTGGATTCCTCTACCATCGAGTCGATGACCTTTCTGCTCCTTGCAGTCACCTCTTCGACGTTCTTTATGGTCATCTCCCCAGCTTTCTGCTGGGCATTCGCAACTCCCATGAGCGCCATCTGATTCGCCTGATGCTGCGCGTCCGCCGCGCCGTTTCTCAGCTCCTCGACCTTTTCGAGCACATCCTTCATCTCCGAAACCATGCCGCGCATCTCCCTTGCGATGCGTTCGTTGCTCCGGCGCTGCTCGGCGATAAGGTCTTCCAGCTTCTTCACGGTTCCGATGAGGTCGGTCTCGTCGTTCTCGTCCTCAAGCCTTCGTCCGGCGTTTCTGGCATCCCTCGCTTCCTCGGAGAGCTTAAGCTGCTGGCCGATACCGGCCATATGCCCGTCCGGCTGCTCAAGTTCCCTCTTCACCTCGCTAAAATGCTTTGCCATGTAATCTTCGCTCCTTTCCATCCGTCAGCCCTCCAAACCCTTGCCCCTCTTCTCGCGCACGCGGATAGCGATGGGCGTGTCGAGCAGATAGGAGAGGTTGTGTACCGCATCCGCGACCGGCACGGCATCCGCCATGCTCCCGCACATGTGTATCGCCTTCCAACCCTTCTCGCCCTTCACCGTCACCTCGACAAGAAAACGTTCCTTTTCCATCTCTCTCCTCGACCTTGCCGGTCTTTTCTATCGGATAGGGACAGCCTATCGCATCAGGTGTCCCTTTGTCTGGACACCTCTAGGGTTTACGCAGGTTCACCCCGCAGTTCGGGCAAAACTTCGGGACATATTCGGAAAACTCCTCGAACAGCGGCTCTTCGCTCTCCTCAGAATCCGTCATATCCTCCTCGACGCGCCCAGCCCATCCGCAGTCGGAACACCAGATGCCGTCCACGGGGTTTACATTTGCGGCTTTCGAGTAAGCGCTCCCTATGGTGATGAAAATCCTACTCATCGTTCTCAGCCCTCTCTCCATTGCTCTTCTCACGCACTTCGGCTTCCTTCCGCATCGCGGCAATTAGCTCCTCGGGTGTGATTCCGAGACCGTCCGCGATAGCAAAAAAGGACGCAAGGCTCGGCAGACGCGTCGGCTTTCCCCCGCTTCCGGCCATCCCGGCGAACCAAGCGGATTTGCTGATTCCGCTTTTCTTGATGGCGTTGTCGAGCGTCATCCCCTTCTCGTACACAATGCGGCGCACCGCAACCGCGAAACACCCGAGTTCCGGGAAACGCTCAACGGCTTTTTCCGCCTGTAGCTTACCCGCCATGGTATCTCCCTTCTTCCGTCTAGCTTGATTACTAGTAATATATCATACCACCAAACCAGATAAATCTTCAAGACGATACTCCATATATCCCGCACAAATAAGACAACAAACCAGCTTGAAAGCAACCCAGCAATATAGTAAAATAGACTCACTATCCATATATGGATATAAGGAAGGATGTGACGCATCAATGGACGATAAGCGCTATACGCTGATGAACAAGAACCGACCGGTTCTCGATTTCCTTTACAACCTCGACACGCACCATGTCGTGAAGATACTAAAGCGGCGCGAGCTTGACTTCGCTCCTCCCGCGATTCTCGATATGAAAGGAAACCCGACAAGGGCTGCACTCGACGTCTGGTGGCTCAGACGGGCAATTCCAGCGTCCCGTGCCCAGATACAGCGGCTCATTGCCGAGCTGCATGTCGATAGCACGCTCGCTCTGGCGGAAAAAAACTTCGGGCTTTCCCTCTCCGACCGCTACTGGATTAACGACCCGGAGAATCCGCAGAACTGGGATGATATCAACTTCTTCGACAACGACTTCACGGAAGACCTCGGGCTTCTGACTCTGGGGCAGGACTCTTCGAGTGACAATCCGAACCTCATGTCACCGAACTCCACGGTCGGCGGAGACCTGAACAAGAAGTGGACTATCTTAAACGGCGTGCGTATGCTCGTGAAGAGCGGAACCGGATTCGTGAACCAAGAGGTCTACAACGAGGTCATCGCCACGCATCTGCACAAGCGTCTTCTGACGGACACGGATTATGTTCCCTATTCCCTTCATCAAGAAGGAAAGCGCACCTACTGCGCGTGTCCGAATATGCTGGGCGAAGATGAGGAGCTGATTCCAGCCTTGCATATCATCCAGAACCACAAGAAACCCAACTCGCAGAACGATTACCGATTCCTCGTCTCGTGCTTTGAAAGCCTTGGACTTGAGGATGTGGAAACCTATCTGTCGAAAATGCTGACCTGCGATTACATCGTCGGCAACTTCGACCGTCATTATCAAAACTTCGGTGTCATCCGTAATGTGGAGACGCTTGCATACACCCGGTTTGCTCCGATATTCGACACTGGTAATTGCCTTTGGTGTGATTCTGAATCATTGGACTTACCCGGCGACTATGCATATATTGCAAAACCTTTTGGACGAGGACTCAGTCCGGACAGGCAACTGCAACTTCTGTCCGGCTTCGAGTGGTTCGAGCCTGACAGGCTTGACGGATTCGCCGATGAAGCCCGTGCAATTCTCTCGCAAAACCCGAACATGCCGCCCGCCCGTATCGAAAGCATCGTCAAGGGTGTCATGATGCAAATGGATTCGGCAATCGACTTCATCGAGAATCAACCGAGTTTTCATCGCCTAACCCCGGCAGCGGCAAAGACCAAAGAACCAAATACTCCCGATTTTCTCGATTCCGAAGTCGCGGACATGAAAGATGCTTCCGCCAAGCTACTATGTGATAGCAACAGCGAGCAACCGTCTAAGAACTTGCATACAGAACATTAGAAAGAAGGTCATACAATGCGAACTTATCAACACCCGATATACCAAGACAACACCATGGCAATTCGCGCCGAATATGATGAGGAAAAACGAGTCTTCGATTTGATGAAGAAGTTCCTCTATATCGTCGGGACGATAACGGCGATAGTTGTTTTCCTTTTGCTTCTCGTTAATTCCCCTGCCCTGATAACTCAGACAGGTGCAATTGGAATCATTGCACTCGTTCCCGTCCTGCTGGCTGCAACAGCCTTTACCGGGTTTTACGTCGGCACGGTACCGGCTGGCTACATCGCTGCATGGCGTGCAATCAAGCGCTCAAAGCTGTTCGTGTGGGGCAACGCTCTCGGACTGCTCCTCATAGCGACACTTCTTCTTTCCATCCCGGCTGCATTCGCGCCCATTGCCTTCCTTCTCCAGTGGTTGAAGGTGTCAAATCTCAAGCGTCAGCTTGACGCGAACGCATAGTGAGGTAAACTGAACGCGTTTTCTTCCTTCGTGGAGAAACTTTCTTGCTTTAGCCCGCTGCTCCCTGATGTGCGACATTAAGGGAACGGCGGGCGCTTTTATGCCGATTCTCGCACACCCGTAAAGCGGCGCAGGCGGAATATCCCGCCCGCGCCGCTTTTTAATTAACGCTCGCCGTTCTCCTTGTTCGGTTCCGGGCGTTCCTGCGTAGGTGCCTGTTGCGCCCGCTGGGAACCGCCGCTCCCGGCGTTTCCGCCGCTCTTCTTCCCTTTCGGCATGACCGTCGAGGATACTTCCGCCCTGAGTTCGTCGGCTCCGCGCCAGCAGGCGAGAATCAGGCGCTTGACCTCCGAATCGTCCGCGATATCCGAATCGGGGCGCGGGAGTTTCAGCTTGGGGATATCCGCGATTTCCATACCCTCCATGCCGCGTATCTCCTTGCGGTACTTCCGGTAGACGCTTCGGATTTGCGCAAGGTACTTCTCCTTCGTTTCCGTTCCCATCGCCTTTTGCCGCTCGATATTCCTCTTCTCCGCAACGGCTGCGCTTCCTTCCGCATGGATGGATTTCGCCACATTCGCCTTAAACGCAGCTTCCAACCCCTTCGTTCCGAGGTCTGCATCGAGCTTCGCCACGGAGAAGGCATAGCGGTTGTTGTCCGTGTCGGTAACGTACATGCGCCCCCTCTTGAACTCCGTGTCAACGCCCCATGATTCCAAAAGCTCGCGGTAATCATAGATGTTCTCCGCTTCCCCGGCGGCGATACGGCACAGCTCTCGCAAGTTCGTCTTATAGGAGTCGATGCCGCGTGCCGCAAGTTCCTTCTCGATACGGGACGGCTGCTTTTTGTGGACGGAGGAATTGCGCTCGCCCTCCACGACCTGTTTCAACCCCCACTCGCGGTCGAGGTCGCGGATGCGGCTGGCGCGTTTCACCTTGGCGCTTTTTCCCCGCCCCTCATCGAGCCGCTTGCCCGTAGAGAGGTCGGTACGGTTGATGACGATATGGACGGCATAGCGATGGGTCTTGTCCGCCTTACAGTATTCGTTGTGAAGCGCCATCACTATCTGCTGGTTCGGGTAATGCTTTCCCACGTACTCCTTGGCATACCTCATGCACTCTTCCGGTGAGAGCCGCCCACCGTTTAAATCACACTCGTCGGGATTGAACCCGAGAATCTGGTGAAACAGAATCGTGTTCTTCGCTTCCTTAAGCTCCCCAGTCTTCTTATCCCGGACTCTCCTTGCCGCTTTGTTGTGCCCGTAGGCTTCCCGCGTCATCCACATGTGGTGCGCCCAGCGCTTCGGGTTCGTACAGCCGTCCATGTTCAGACTGTCGCGTAGAATCACCTTTCGGTCATCGTTGATATAACCGCGCAGGTTCTTCATGTGACCGGAACTCTGCACACCGGTCTGCTTGATGATGGTCAATGCAATTCCTCCCCTCATTCCCTTTTGAAATGAAACCCGCGCACCGGATACTCAAGTGCCATACCGTTTCGGATATACCCGGACGTACATCGGTATGCCCGCGTCGCATCTTCGATATCCCAGTAGCACCCCCGGTCTCAACGCAGATGACAGGTCTTGTCATTGCGGTTTTTCTTCCATTGCTCTTCTCACGCCATCCCAAAACGGCGATTCCATCCAGACGGATTTCAAGCGTTGCAGATACGTCTTCGCCCCATCTTGCGTGAACTCGGCATCGGCATCGTCCGAATGAAGATACCACCCGTTTGGAAACTCAACCCAAGATGCAACGGTCTCACCGAGTTCCATGCTCACGTATCTCGTGAGCGTTACGCTCCAACCGTCCTCCTCATAGTGAATCGTCTTCTCGCTTTCACAATCGGCCATTGCCATTGTTCCCCCTGCTTTCATGAATCTATTTTCGCGGACACTGCACCCATGCCGGAAAGAATATCGCTTTCCAACAGTTTCCGATTTCCTGTGACCTTCGGATCCGTCCCATGTTCGCGACGGTAACCGTTCGCGAAAAATCGGAATACCGCTTCCGTCGTTTTCACCGGAGCGTGCATGACAAACGGGTTGTATTCGTCATCGACGAAATAGAAGGTTCCATCCCTCTTCGCGATATGCGCCGGGCGCTTGCAAGCAGGGCACCGTGATTTCAGGTCACGGTAATGTAACCACTCCGAATCAGTCATCGGCATATTCCCAGTGGTAGCCACCGGCCATCCCGGATGCAGCTGAACCGATACCGTTCGGCGATATCTTTGTTCTCTCCGCCGCGTCCTTTATGCTTTCATAAACAACGCCGGTTTCCGTGCAACGAACCTTTCTTCTACGTTTAGGCTTGAAGAACGAATCATCCGGCTTCAGCTCATCACCGTAATAGAAATGAATGCCATGCACGGCACTTCCATTTTTCATCGCATGAAATACATTCGATTTGCTTATGCCGAGCATCCTTGAAACGAGACTAATGCTCTCAAAGCGTTCGCCTGTCTCAAGGCAGATGACCGGGCGCGGTTTGTTGTTTTGCTTTTTCTTTCGGTTCCTTATCTTTTGACGGCGTTCATCCGGCAACATCTCACCAGCATAGTAATAGTAAAAACCTTTTATTGGCTTTCCTTCCCTTATCTGGTGAGATATGAAACCACTTGATAAACCGATAGCGTTGGCTGCATCCTCCGTGCCATTGAACTGTTCTCCAGTCTCAATGCAAACAATCGTTTTTCTTTTTTTTCCCATCCTGTTCGTCCCCTATCTCATGGAACCATCTTTCCTGTCTTCGTATTCCTCTCTTGTGATTTTCCCCTTCTCCAAGAACTCCTTCCAATCACGCCATGTGCAAACACATGACTGGATTGCTTCGTCGGTAAACCGAATGCTTCCATCCGCGCACGGTTCGATACCGAACCTGTCCTCTAAGAGGAAGAGTGCGTGTACGAGTTCGTCATAGCGCTCGATGCCGTAAGTGTCGAAACATGCGGGTGCCACATCGAGTGTTTCCGCTATCCGTTCGAGCGTATTCTGCTTCGGTCTTCGCTCGCCAAGCTCATAGCTGCGCAGTGCCGACTCGCTAATTCCACCGATAGCTTCCGAAACCTCTCGCTGCGTCAGTCCACGCCGTAACCTTATCTCCCTGATGCTCTTTCCCAAGAGTACGTTACTGTGTTTAGGTTCGCTCATTCTCGAGACTCCTATCATTCGTTTTCAGGGTTGTCGAAATCCTCGATTTGCAAGCAGATATTGTTCCGGTCGGCTTCCCTGCGAAGCGCCGCGAGCGCTTCCATGATTTCGGAAAACGACGAGACCTCTTTCTCCAAAACGCGTTTCGCTTCCTCCGGGTCGAACACCTTCGCGCCGTAGGTGTTCAGAAACTTCATGAACTGGTTTAGGTTTGTTCCCTGCTTCGCGAGTTCGTGTGCTGCCTTTTTCAAAGGCTCGGTGTCGATGACCTTGATTGTCGCATCGTCAGAATTGATGAGTAGCGTCCGGGCGTAATCGGAAACCGTCATACCGTAATTCGCGGCTTTCCGCTTAAGCGTTCTCTTCTCACGTTCAGACAATCTGATGAGAACTGCGGTTTCTCTTTTTGCCACCTTCATCACTCCCCTTCTGTATTTTCTCAAAATCTCATAGTCGTATCGGTGCCGCCACCGTTTGACTATGACACGAAAGCGACGGTTCGCTTTGCTGAGTTACGGGAACCGGCAATCCTAAATTGTCGATTCGTTAAGCGTAAGCGTCCTCCCGTCAAGGCTCCGAAAGCCGCTCGGGAGCAAGATGGAAGTGTATGGAAAAGTCTCGTTTACGTGACTTTGTATATACGCTTCCCAAATCTTGCAACTCGAAGAGCGGCCTTGGCCGGTGAGCACTGATATTCTATCAGTGCGAGAGCAGAAAAGGCATGGAAAAGGGGGTGCCGCCGCACCCTTTCCCATGCCTTTTCTGCGGGGTTTCCGGCTTGCCCGGAAACCAAGAACCCGAGGTGCCGCCACCTCGGGTTCCCATCGCCTGCGTAGACGAAATCAATTTCTTTGAAGTCCTGACAAAGACTCTTTCCAATCGGTAAACCCTTTCATTTCTTGTTTACCTTCTCGAACCTTTATACACATCTCAGCAATTTTTCACATCAGTTCGCAGTTGTACTCCGCTATCTGTTGCGTAAGACCATCGCAACGAGCTGTAATTTCAAAAAGGATTTTGAGCTTTTGCTCTTCACCCTTTACCTTGTTAAATCTATCAACAAGGCTGGAAATGTACTCTAGTTCAACAACCTCTTTCTCCAATCGGTCTAACCTGATGGAATGTTCAATATGCGCAATCTTTTCTTGTTTCTGTTCTATTTCACCATTCAAGCGGTCAAGCTCCACCTGCATCTCTTCCTCTGTCATCGTATTGACCTTCCAATCGCGTCTTGATAAGCAAACGGACACCGTAAAAGGTGCCCGTTTTCCACATCGCTACTACTTCATGCAACTCATCCTCAATTTGAATTGCAGACCGCTACAGCTTCCATTCATTTCTTTCCAGAGCAACCAGCGCTTCACGTTGCCGGATGCCGAGTCCGCCGACACGCCTGCCTTTCGGTATCCGGTACAGTCGCATGATGACTACCGCCTTGCTCGCACCGATACCCGGAACACTTTGCAGAAGCGATGTGACCAAAATGCGTTTCGCATCCTCCTCGTCCATCGCATCCGTGAACGTAAGCTCGCCGGACTTCACGCGAGCCTTGAGTGCTGCATAGCGCCTGCGAGCCTGCATGGCAAGCTCTAGCGCATGGGCACGCTCCTCGCTGCTAAGGTTCGGCAGATGGTTCTCTTTCTCGGTCATCGTTACTTCCTACTTCAACTCGTTGTCCCAGATGTTATCGTCAGGCTGCGCCGCATGTTTCCAACGGTTCGCATCCGCCCGACCGTTCCAGTCGGCGATGAACTTCTCGATAGCAATGGCGCATCCGCTGTCAAGAGCTTCCGCCCACCTCTCGTTGTTCTCATCGCACCAATTCTGAAATACCGCAAACTCGGTGACATTGTTCTCGACGATGTGCCTTCGCATCCCCCGCATCTGCGCGATAAACCTCGCGGTGGCGGGAACCATGGTGATTAGGTTCATGTTCCAATCCCTTTTTCCGAAGTGAATCCATCTACCGGCTCCACTTCCTCTCTAATAAAAACGCCCGTCGATGTATTTCTCGATAACCGACGAAAGTCCGCTATCGAGTGCCTGAGACCAGCAGTCGTTGTTCTCATCGCACCAGTCCTGAAAATCGGTGAAGTCTGTGATGCCGTTCTCGCGTATGTGTTTCCGCATCGCACGCAGCATGTCGTGCTTCGATTTTTCCGATTCCGTTACCATCAAGCCCATCCCTTCATCACCATCCCCTTAACCAAGCTCCTCGGCAAGCAGTCGGACGATGAGCTTGGTCATGCTCTCCCCTGTCTCGACGCGGTGGAGTTGCGCTTCTTTGTGGAGCCAAGCCGGGATGAGGAGACTGATTTTCTTGAGTTCCACCTCGTCCGTCTCATGCTTGCCGGAACCTTCCTTCTGGATATCCGCCATCTCGCGCTTGGACTTCTGCGCGCTCGCCATGAACGCGTTCGCTGTGGTCTTGTTAGCCATTGTTCTTCTCCTCTTCGTTCAGAACCGAATCTGCAAGCAGCTCAATCGGGGCGACCACATGGCTCTTCGGGTCGTAATCCGCCACGGACACACCGGCTGCTGCGGCACGTGAGAGGGCAACGGCGCGGGGAATCTTCGCGATGATTGGAACCTCCTCGCCCTCAAGGTACTCCACGAGCTGACGGTCGAGTGTGCCGTAGGCATAAAAGTTGTTGACGATGACATACGCTTTTGCGCCAGTGCCGGACTCACGTACGATATCGAGCGTTCTCAGCGTCGGCTCCATGTCGCGCGTGCTCGGAAGCATGGGTACGAGGATGAGATTCGCCGCGCGGCACCAATCGTTCACACCGCCCACGAGCACGCCCGCCGTATCGACAACCTGAAAATCGCACTCCTCCGCGAAATCCGGGTCATCGCAGACCTCATGGACGGAACCGCCCTGCGGGTCGGTAGTGACGAACGCCACGGTCTTGCCGCGACGCTCAAGCGCAAAGGAAAGCTCGTCCGCGATGGTGGTCTTGCCGACCCCGCCCTTCTGGTTGAGCATCAAAATCGTGTACATGTTAGAAGTCCTTTCTGTCCTGTTTGAAAAACGCTACTCACGGGAATCGGATGCGCGCACAAGCCCGTAACCGACGGTGACGGAAAGTGCCGAGCACACGGCGAATACCGCAGCAGCCACGTTTCCGAAAACGACCGAAACCGTAAGTGTGAGAAACACCCACCATCCGACGGTCACCGCGAATAGCAGGCCGAGGAAGAGCATGAAGGGGATTTCCCGCACTGAATCGCCACAAAAGTGCATTCCGTCCTCCCTAGAACGGAATATCCGCATCATACGTTTCCGGTTCCGTAGACTGCCCCTGGGCAGAAACCGTATCCTTCCCGGCACCCTTCGAGTCCGCAAACTCGATATCGGTCACGAGAACGGAAAGGGCATGGCGCTTCTCCTCGTTCTTCATCCAAGAGTGGTAGCGGAGCCGTCCATCCACCGAAACCTTCTTTCCCTTGGTGAGATAGGGAGCAAGTGCTTCGGCTCGCGCACCGAACAGGGCGCAATCGACAAACACCGGCGCATCGACATATTCGCCGGTCTCGCTGTCCTTCTTCTTATCGTTGATGGCGAGTCCGAAGGTGAGAACGCTCGTGGCGTCCCCCTTTTTGCGAAGCTCCGCATCGCGCGTGAGGTTGCCCATGATGGTCACTCGGTTGATAGCCATTGTCTTTCCAATCTCTCGATGGTGTTTGCGGAGGATTCTGGAATCCTCCTGCCGGGAAAACTTTCGTCCCTTGCTGTCTATAAATATAGCAGACCAGAATACCAGCAACCCAGAGAGCAAGATAACCACATAGATTGCACACACTTGCGCGGCAAAGATAAGGGCGTGTGAAAAGCAACACTTCACACGCCCTAAGCACGTATCTACTCTGCTACGAGCCATTGTTCGAGCCATCGCTGCACGGCAAGCGTCGCGAGCGCGTCGGCAAGCGAACCGTGCGCCCTGCCCGTCCACTCGTATCCGATGTGGTCGGCGGCATCCACCAACTTGTAACGCCTTCCCATGAACCACGTGAACAGGTTCATGGTGTCCGTAATGCGTGCGTCCTCCCTCGGGCGCACCCCGACGGCGGATAGGAACCCGAGGTCGAATCCGACGTTGTAGCCGATAACCTCGTCCGCCCCTGCAAAGATTTCCCTCAGTCGCGGGATGGCGGTCTCGATGGTCGGCAGGTCTGTCACGTCCTCCGGGTAGATGTCGTTGACGGCGCTCGCGTGCGGCCATTCGGTCTTGTGAGTCGGTCTAAATTTCTCATCGAGAACCACGGAACCGTCCCTTCCCACGATGGAGATGGTCAGAATCTCGTCCGGTTCCCTTCCGTTCGGTCGAAGACCGGTTGTCTCGGTATCGAAGCAAATGCTGTTCATTTCTATCACCTAATCCATGTAGCCGTAGACCGTCGTATAGCGGTCTGTCCTGTGTTCCAGCCATGCCAGATACTCATTCTTCGCTAGCTCGAATGCCCGCTCCTCGCGGCTTCCTTCCAGTGAGCTGAGATATGCGACGGTCGCATTCGGCTCATTGCCGTAACCATCATCAATCCTCCCGGACTCATCGCACGGGAGCCATTCATTCTCTTTGTACTCCACGCGACGCTCGACCTCTACAGTCCAGTAGATGACGGAGCCGATGCCATCTTCCTCGTCATTGACCTCGTTCCCATGCGTCGATATGAATGCTTCCGCCGCCGCGAGCGCTTCCTCGGAGTTCTCGTATTCGCCAAGCTCATACGAATCTCCATCGCTGATATCCTCGTGGTCTCCGTCATAACCCGGGCGCGTTGCAAAACTGAGCCGAAAGCTCCACCCGTTGACGAAATATCGAATCTTCCTGTCCATCTTGGCTCCCTTCTGCCATTGAACGGCTCGGTACCGTCCCTTTTGCTGTCTATAAATATAGCAGACCGGCATACCAGCAAGCAGGTGAACCGTACAC
>ERZ835541.518-NODE-518-length-47940-cov-101.362556_pt1 | contig 47940 bp, 36 predicted proteins | sample MGYA00519945_ERZ835541 | MGnify/ENA primary metagenome ERZ835541 (study PRJEB31850, sample SAMEA3708780) | human gut metagenome | biome: human gut; feature: human-associated habitat; material: faeces | place: China | collected 2014 ...
CCAACTCGTGGAATGAAAGTTGAACAATCATATACAAGACTTACATGTCACAACCATGCCACATCTACTGGAAATAACACAAATGGTCTATCGCGCTTGGAATGCCCACGTGAAACACGGAAAAGACAAGTGGTTACAACAGCAAGCAACCAAGGTGGAACAAATCACCTTAATGCGACAAGATTGGGAATTCATATTGGACTTTGCAGAAAAATGCCCCGACAATGATTTGCAATTACTTCTTATTAGTGTAGTGGACATGTGTTACGGTCTAGAAGCCTTAGCTGAACTATATTGGCAACTGATTGCGTTAAACGACCTGGTAGAAAACGCCGAGAATGCCAATTTCCATTTGCCTGAAAGTTTTGTCAAAAAGATGGCAGATCTGTTTTTCGACGGTACCGATGTGCTCCCACGGAGCCGGACTGTTGCACGCCGCCTTTATGCGCAAATACCCTATTTGCCGGGTGTGGAAGAGAAATTGAAGCAGTAAATATTGACTCTTAAACTATAAAATTACCGTGGGTAGCAAGTCTTACTATATTCTTTGCTACCCACAATAATTTATCTCCTCCTTCAAAATCGTATTATTAATAACTATCCTTTAACTAATCTTCCCCAACTTCTTCAAACGGCTGCGGATAGCCCCTTTAGTACGTTCAAACATCTCGGCAAGCACACTTATGCTGTTCCCTTCATCATACAGACGGCAAAGCAACTGGTCGGCCTCTTCTTCCCAAGGGATATAAGCATTTCCATGCTCGTTTCTCTTCTCTTCAAGGGTATAAGTCTTCTTTCTCTCCAGCTGAGCAGGCGAAGAAAACCCCTCGTTAGCATCATAACTCTGTTTTGACGGAATCACACCTCTTACACCACCTTTCGGATTGGGCACATCGCCCTTGTAGCGCGGAATCAAGTGCATGTGCACATGAAAGACCGACTGCCCCGCTGCCTCGTTCACATTAATACCCACATTGTATCCGTCCGGATGGAATCGCTCGTCCACCTTCTGCTTCACGTACTGAAGCACCACATTCATGGCCTCCCGTTCATGATTAGTCAAGTCGAAGTAAGAAGCCACATGCCGCTTGGGGATAATCAGTGCATGACCTGGCGATACCGGATAACCGTCATAGAACGCCACACAAGTAGCCGTCTCACAAATAATTTCCACTCTTCGCGACAGACGGCAGAAAGGACAAACCTCCCCTTCCTTCCGGGGCAACTTATTGAAATGCTGATACTGATAAAGTTCATAGCTCGCATTACGTTCCAAACTCTGGAAAGGCAGCCGCACATTACACTGATAGGTGTACTGGCGATGAATGGCATGCAACCTGAACCCTTCTTCCGTCAGGTCACGACGCACGGCAAAAAAGGCCGTTCCCGTAGGAGCAAGAAGGTTCGTGACATTCATCATCACTTCCGCCTGTGCGTATGGTTCCAGTACATTCAGCACATAGTTGCACAGAATAGTATCAAACTTCCCGTCCGGATATTCAGGACGATAATAATAGTCGTACCCCGTGATGTCATACCCCTGACGTTTCAACTCGTCTGTATCAAAGCCATACCCGCAGCCAAAGTCCAAAACACGTCCCTTCAGCAGATTATGTTGAAGCAGGTAACGGGTGGAGAAAGACTCGTACGCTTGATAGCGGTGAGGTAAGGATGGTTTATCTTTTCAGGTTCCATAGTATTTAGTATTTCCAGGTTTCAAATCCCATGTTCAAGGCTATTTGGTGCATTGGTCCGAAAGTACGCCTATACACCTCCAGAAACTCTTCCTCATTCATCAGGACAAACTCTTTCGGAGTATATCCTAAAGACAGAAAATCTTCCAGAATAGCTGGCTGGTAATTCGCTTGTATAGAGACTTTCAAAGAATGATGCTGCAATTTAGCTAATTTAGGCAGATAAATATCCAAATCCGGCAGATAATTACTTTTGGAAGAATTGATACTGCCATCAGCAGGTATCAGATTCCAGAGTAAATCATGAGAAACAAAACTCCAAGGAATGAAATGATCCAACTCATAATCGGAAGGATGCAACTCATGACCTGTGTAAATGCAGCGTACAGGCCCTCCTATCTGTATCACCTTATTCCAATAGCGATGCTGGTTTGCCAGAGAACTCCTGCTTTCCGGCCTGATTAGCTTACTGGAAATAGCCGGCACATTGGGATTCCTCACTTGCAGAAACTGCATCAAGTTCCAATAAGTGAAATCCATCAGAATCTTGTAATGCGTATGCAGATATTCATCCCACACCGGATTAAGTTCGATATAAAAATCCGCTTTCTCTTTATAGATGGAATAAAGACATCCGTTTTCAAAACTTTGAGAACGCCACATAACTTCACGACTGTTATTTGTTGCATTTATCCAGGGATACAGAAAACAGTAAGGCACATACGTAGTAAGTTTACCCAGTCTACTCTTTACCTGTTTATCTCTCAGCCTTTCCTGAAGCTGTCCGATAACCTCCTCGCAACTCGCATCAATCGGTATCTGTGTCTCTTTCTGCAATTCGGTGACAATATCAAACAAAGAATCGTTTTTCCCAAATGACAGTCTGAAATAATGTATCGGATACCAGGCATTGGCCACCATACGAATTACAATATCCCATACATTTATATGGAAATTCTCCGTACGGGCATGTATCTGCAAGATGGATAAGAACCAGAAGAACTTATAAGTGGCCGAAGTGGTATCAAATATCCGACTAAGGCATCGGGTGGTAAGTATTTGTGACTGCGGTATTTGCATGGTTTGTTACATCATTATTAGCAGTTCATCAGAAACAAAAAGCCTATAATCAATGATTAGCGCTGAAAAGAATCAGCGCTAATCATTGATTAATTTATCTTATTATCATCTATTCATCTCTAAAAGTAAGTCTTATTCTTCAATACGTATTTTATCAAACTCTTGTTTCATTTTAAATAAATCAGAATTAGAATCTGCAATTTCAGCTCTATAGTTTTTATAAAATGATAATACGTATTTAATATTATTATTTACAGATAAGTCTTCAATATCTGTAAACTTATTCTTAAAAATAATTGGTAAAATTATGTTACGCTCCTCCAACGATAGGCTAGCCATTGCTTTTCTCCACTGATCTGTATAGCCCAAATGCTCGAAAAAGAATCTAAATAATAAAAATGTTTCAGGCATTATTAGAAGTTCCATAAACTCTTCTTCGTTCTTTCCAAAAGCTTTTTCAAAGAATGATACACCTCGACCTATTTTACCTTTTGTTGCATTTAATATTGCTTGCACAGCACGAATATACTTCCGATTCCAATGTTCACCAATATAATCCCTGTCATGGCTATGTTCATCTCTAATAGGATGATATTTCATAGGAAAAGAGTAAATACTAACATTTAATTCTTCACATAATTGTACATTTATTCTCATTCTATGATATAAGTCCTCAGGACGATCCTTAAAATTATATAATAAATAGTTAGAAAAATCCTTCAAACCATTATTGACACTTAATTTCAAAGCATTAGTATAATCGGATTCTGTCTTTATGTCATCAAAAGCAATACGTAATGGGCGTACCGGTATTTGTGCCAAAAGTTTAACTTTTTCCTCATTAAACAATCGTGCATCTACACCTTGATTAAAATCTACATATCTTAACCTACCCTTTTGTTTGGCGTATTTATTTTCAAAATAAATAGCAAAATCTTTATATGTATGAATCAACGCCTCTTTAGTACAAGTCAATAAAGATAACAAACCGTTTTTCTCTCTAATACTATATATTTGGGTTCGAGTTTCTGCATTTAAACTTTTCCAATCATTCAACTGTTTTAAAAGCTTCCATCCCTTCCTTATATATGCTCTATCATTCAGTCCTAAACGAAGATTTCGAATTGCTATTTTATACATGTTGGGTTCAATAAACTTTGCACCAGGAACAAATCCACAAGAACGAATATCTTCAATGATTTGAGGCAACATTTTTGATGCTAAAACATTATTATCCATTAACAATAAATTCTGCTGGTCACCATAAAGTCTTTTTGTTCTATCAATACGCTCTTTCAATGGCAAATATGGCTGAAATTTAGGTTCAAGAGTAGGAACTGCACAAAAAGCACAGCGACGAATACAACCACGAGTCGCATAACTAAAAAAAGCACCACTATCTACATATTCATAATCAATCTCATCAAGAATAGAATAATCCAATGGCAACTCATCTATTATGTATGGATTATCATCATCAATATCCTTGTAAGGAGTATGCAAAGTTCCACAATGGGGTTTTATTCCTGTTGCAGCTTCAATCTCTTCTGGCTGTATAGAAGCAAGAACACCACCGACCATAATATTCTTTGGGTCTTTAACCAAATTTTTTGCAAACATTATCGTCTGTATAGTAATATCCCAATAGAATGTAAATAATGTTGTTACACCTATCCAATCCCATTTGGGATTATTTAAATAAAGTTTTTTATGATAATAATTCTTATAATAATCAACCCAAGGAGCTAATAATATGGCATAGGCAGAATCTTCTAATCCAATATCCTCTAAATCGGCTCGTTTCCTATATCTTATATAATTTGCAATTTTATCTGCTCGTAATTTCCAATTTATAGAGCTATCCATCTGACTAAGTTTTTCCACACAATCAGATGTTATATCATTAATAAGAAACTCTTTTAAATCACCTTTATAAAACACTACATTATCTCCTCTTAGCCTAAAATAGGTAGCCAACTTCATTAAGCCAATAGGAGGAAACTTATTTTTATAATTTGGTTCTAACAATAGAACATTTCTTTTCATTTTGTTATCTGTTCTTCAATATTACTAATTAAAGCCTCTCGTAGTTTCTCGTCTGCGATAGCATTTCCAATAGCTGTATATATTCGTCCTATCAATTTCTTTTCTTGTTTACTAAAACGAGAATAAATAGGCTTATCTGTACGATATTTTGTTTTAGAATCCAACTTTATTTCCTCTGGTTTCCTTTCAGCTATAGATAATTCAGCTTGAGGCTTGAGTTTATTTATAACATTTTTCAAAGGAGAATTAGTATTCTCAATTTTTTGCTGTACATTTTTAAGTTGTTTTCCTGCTTGTTTTTCCTTGACTTGATAGTCTTCTAACTGACGACGCAATTCTTCTCGTTCTGTTTGGCTAGTATAACCATTTTTTTCCTTCTCTTCTATCTTTGCTCGTAACTCTTGCCCTTTTGCTATAGTTGTCGCACTAGAACGTAACTTTTGAGCATCATAACATAATTCTTTCAACTTCAAAAAATCTTGTTTAATGCACTTTTCAAATTCAACGCATTCTATACTATCACTAAAATAATCTCTTCTAGAATTTGGAATCAACCCTTTACTCAAAGCATGTATTTCGCCAAAATAATAAAATGAAAATCGTTGGTCTTCTGTTTTTGTGAAAAATTTCTTACATATCTCCTCATCACCAATCTGGATATTTTCTTTTCTAAGGCGGATACCCCGGGCGATATTTTTAGGCTTCATTTGGCCTTTTAGGCATGATATAGTATACCACCCCCAATACATAACCTCTCCTTTATTATCCTTAGTCAATAAAAATTCTACATCTAAAATATCATCTACTTTTCTTTTTCCTCCATTGTTATCTTCATAAATAGCACTGGTATAAGGCTTATAAATCTGATCATTATTAACAAAAATATTATATGTATCTACAGATAATTTATTTCCCTTCATATAATTTCTAATCTTACTCCTGAAGATAAACTGAGATGATATATCTACAGGTGCAACCATTGACAGATATTCGGTAACGCTATTTATATCTAATAAATCGTCCGATGTTACATTCTCCATCACGACTTCAAAATAATGTGCTTCTATATCTTCATTACAAGTTTCCAATTGTGTCACTTGAGATAATACCTGCACGGCTTCTTCGTTGCTCCTCCTATCGTTAATAATATTCTTTAACATTTCTGCATCCCATGTCATTATAGATTTTACAGGCTCTCCATAATATGATGTCTTAAATATTAATTTTGAACAATATCCTAATCCACCTAAACGACCTATACCTCTAAAACCTTTATCTTCACCACGTTTTTTAGTTGAATGAGCTATATTACGAAGTATTCTCATTACATTAGATTGCTCGATTCCCGTAGCATTATCATGAATTGAGATTTTTTTATTATCGATATCTATCGTTACATGTATAGCTTCTTCACCTTTTTTTAATAATGAAAGGCTAATAGCTTTATCTACAGCATCTGCCGCATTTTGAATGTATTCACGATAAATAAATCTACAATCTTCATACATCCCTAAAGTCAGAGACTCAATAACATCTTTTCCAATCTGTGGATTATCCATCATACTATTCATAATATTTATAAATTGGTAAAGGGAAATTTATATTTAGCATTGAACGAAATACAGGATTTTGAATTATATATTCACCCTGTTTTAGACGTGTTAACATTGTTTTATATACTGATGGTACAAAACGAAAATCTTCCTTAGTGATTTCTATAGCATTGGTCCTTCCAAAAGCTTGAGTTGCACAATTACCTTTGACACGTTTATGGATATCACTAACAAATTGCTCAGCTCCAAACAACACAATACCAAGCGAACGCCCACGCTCCGTTATATCTAATAATTGATGTAAAATTGGAGAAGACTTAGGCACATCATTTGAAGCATATTTATTTAACTCATCAATAAAAATAATAATTCTATCTGGTATTTCCTCATCAGGTCGTTCTGAAGAGCCTAATTTCAAATTATAAACAGCACGCATAACATCACCAAAAACAAAACCTTGAGACTCTTCGTCAAGTTTAGCGATATCAATTACCATAACATCATTCTTCTTTATTTTTGAAATTTTATCTCGTAATCTTACACTCTTTCCATCTGTACCTAATTGTTCCGTAAACATTTGTCTACATTTATGAAAACTTTTATTAAATAGTCGATAAAATTTTCTCCAACTTAATACTGATATTTCTTTTCCAGCACCAGTATTTTTACTTTGTGTCTGCTCATATAGAACGGATTTAAAATCGTCCCAACATTCTACACCATTAAATTTTCCGCCGTTTGATATTATATAATCAATTATAGATTCAATTGTATCATTAGGATCATCAACATTAGCAAATAATAAATCCAAACATTCTTTATCCTCATCATTTTCAAACAAATATTTATATTGATATGCTTTATGAGAATCTAATCGATCCTTGATTGTTGAAACCTTCTCATACGTATATGAAGTATAATCTTTAGAATATGGATAATAATAACTTACCTGCTTGAATGCAGACATTTCCAAATCGAGTTTCTCGTATATCGGACGAATAAGATCAAGTTCATTTTGCCGTTCATTCAATTCGTCTATTTTTAATAAATCAGTTCCTTTCACATTCATCATAATAAATGCAACCGATTCGTCATCATTTCGCATAGCTACATCCTGAATTGCTTTCATCAGAAACATTGCATATGAAGTTTTAGAAGCCAAACCTGAGATACCTGATATATTCAAATGTGCACCTTCTGGGCCAATTAAAAAATGAGAATTAAAATGTACTGGAAGAATTTGTTCATTTTTACCTTCATACATCTTTATATATCCTGCTGGAATAGGATTTTTAACTTGATCCAAACCAAGAGCCATCATTATCTCTTTTTCTGTCGCAAGATATACCTTCTTTCCCTCTTGAACAGGTATATACATTCCTTCTGTATTACCTACTACCTTACATTTAACATAATTCATACCTATGCGATCTGTATATGACTGAGAATCAACATCACCAAAATCGCTAGATATAAAACCGGCTAATGCACTTGGAGAATCTGTCATATGGGAAATTTCTTCAACCACTCCAAAAGTTTTTGAGTTTTGTATATGCTCTACTGCCACTACATCAAATGGTTTCAGTTTTAAATCTGATTTAGTCCAAAATGTAAAATCTTCTATAGTTGATGGCTGCTTTTCTGTTGCTATAATTTTACCAATTACATCCATGGTCTATATATTAGAATAAGTTTAAGAAATAATAATCACTTTTAAATTTGTTTTTACAATAACATTCTGTCATATAAACTGGATATAAATGATTTGCCCAACGCGCATCCGTACCGTAACAGACAGGATTACGCTCATTTATAAGATTAGCTGTTATTGTATCTATTTCATCTGTTGATAAGCCATACTCAGCTTCATGGCCTGTCATAAGCATTTTCTCAACTTTTATAATTCCTGCATAAGGAGATTCTGTTCGCTTTATATCCCTCAATCTAACATACCAAATAGCAAAATTTACATTTCCCCATTGTTCTCCTGGCTGCCATAAAAAAGCTGGCGTACGATGATAAAGAGGCAACCTAGCTATTTGTCCCGCACTACTTTGATCTTTAAGGTCTCTCATAAGATTCGGATTAAATTTTTTAGATACCCCTATGACATGCCTATAGTTATTGCGTATATGAGCCCATTCTTTAAAATCACCACTTTTCATAGGTTTGTATTGAATAGATCCATCCTTAATTAGATAACTATCTTGTGTTAATAGATGTTTACTTACTAAAGAGGAAACGATTTTCTTCTCACACTCAACCATTTCATCTTGAATTCTTGCAATGCCTTTATTCTCAAATGTTTCTTGGCCTTCCAATTTCGTTCGATAATATAATACACGTTCAAAATGAATACTAGAACTTAATAACTGAGGTAAAGCATTAAGTTTATCTCTCAAATTACAGAAAAAAACCTCATTGTCCACACCTTCACCATTAGCTGTTACAGGTAAACACAAGACAGGATATGTTTCTTCTTCTACATGAAAAAAATTTTTGAATGTATTATCTTCATTCATTTCTCTGGCACAACAAGCAACAGATATTTGTCCGCTTACTATTGGAAATACTTTTTTGTCATATTGAATATCGTCAACCTTATAAACACGACGTGAACCATCTAAAAAGAATTTAAATAGTGGTGCACCTTGCATACAAATAGATGCTCTACTTCGCATATCACGTGGCTTAGGATTATGCACTTCCTCTGCAAACTCTCTCAGATTTATATAACTATTCTCACCATTCTCGTATTCAATCGTGGGAGTCTTTACATTATCATAACAATATTTGAATGAAGTAAAACACTCTCCTTGAGTTTCTTTTGCGATAAATTTCAATATTTTACCCATAATACAATAAAAATTTATCTATTACTACCTTTCATCTTCTAAATCAATTATAACACCGGCCATTATCCCTAAATGATAAGCGAGCTCTCCAACGTAAAGACTAATATCAAATTCGGTTCATAAATGAGTATCTATTTTTCATTGATATTATAGTAAGTTTCTAATGTTAAGTAACTTGTTTTTAGACAGAACTTAAAAATTTCCATCTTAAAAAGGCTCGCAAATTTAACGATTATTATTTGTATATTGTTATACTAAAAAATTTTTCATAGTCAGTTCTACTTTTTTAGCGCTTATCCGTATAATCTCCACAAAATTCTTTTCAACTTATTTCTATCTTAAAAAACAAAAATCTCTTCCTCTATATAATTAGTTTTCAAAATATTTTATTTATCCCCTCTCACATACACCGGCTGATACTTCGTCCCCGCATTCTTCAACACTCCTTCCTTCACCAGTATCCGAATCACCCGCGTAGACTTCGAGGAATTAAACCCAGTGAGCCGTTCAAAGTCGCGGCGTTGCAGAAAAGAGTGAGTCTTGAAATACTCCGCTAATTTCTGTTTCACCTCTTCCTCGTCCAGCTTAGTAGAATGATGCGCCTCGTCCACCTTGCGTTCCAGATACACACTCTGAAAGCGGTCAATCAAATCCTTGTCGGGCGTGAACTTGATGCTTCTCACCTGTACATCGTCATCCTTTATATACTTCGGATTAATGTCCGGCGCACACTTCAGGCTCAGACTGAAATAGCCGATTCCTTCCAAATGCACCGCATATCCGTTGCTCAGGTTCTCATAAAGTTCATCGTTCAGGGCCGTGATGACGGCTGCCACATCGGCTGGAGAGGCGGTACATTTCCTGCGTATCGCTTCACGGATTTCACGGGTGGTCACTACATCTTTGGTAACCACTTTTGCATGCAACTTCGGTACGGAAACTCCCTCCTTTACCGGATTCTCAAACAAATCAAATTTTATAGCCATAATCGTTTTAGTTATATTGTAATTATACTTTTTTAAAAACGCTTATACAAAAATACCTCGACACGTAGCTGTCAAGGTCGCGACACGAACGTGACGAGACATCATCACGAACGTGTCAAGACCTCGTCACGTACGTGTCGAGGTAAATTTAACTCAAATTTTAGAAAAATGCAAGAAAATGCTAACTAATTTTAGTTCTAATCCATACCTAACAACGTCACTCCATAAAAGGAGTTTTTTTACTTTATATAACCTCAGATATTATTATATTAAACAAATAATCACTATATTTACACCAAATAAGAAATAACCATGGAAAGTATATTCAAGAAGCAAGACCTGTTCCTTACTCAAATGCGTAAAGACTACACAGCAGGAAATATCCCTCATTCAGACATATTCAAACCTTACTTTGAGTGGAAGAATGGAGGAACACTGATTACTTCTGCCATCACTAAAGATGAAGCTATTGCCATTATGTGGCATACGCGAGAATTACTGGAACATTTTTATGACATGTATCCTGACGCCTACAAGGATATTCCGGCACATAACAGTGATGACCCATGGCAAGAATATACCGGGTATGGGAAAGATAAATACAACGTAAGCTATCTGGAAGCTATCGACAGCGAAATGACTTCTTTACTAGCAGGAGGAGTTTTCCATGAATGAAAGGAATGTAATAGTGCTGATTATGGAAGGCAGATATGAGTTTTATGGTTCTCCCGCAGCTCTTTATTCCAGACATACGGCTGATGAACTGGGCATCACTCAGGGAGGACTGAACAATTATTTTTGTATGCAACCCCAAAGTACGTATAAGACATATCGAAACAACAAATGTGAAATTATCAAAGGAACGGTAATCACCAACCGTAACAAAAAATAACAACAGAATCATGGACGTCCTCTCCAAAGACCAGCGGCACAAAAATATGGCTGCCATTCATTCGGCTAACACCAAGCCGGAAATGATAGTCAGGAAGTATCTGTTTGCTCACGGATTCAGATACCGCCTGAACCATCCGCGTCTGCCGGGACGTCCAGACATTGTGCTGCGGAAATACCGCACCTGCATCTTTATCAACGGCTGTTTCTGGCATGGTCATGAGGGTTGCAAATATTACGTCATTCCCAAATCGAACACGGAGTTCTGGACACGAAAAATCACACGCAACATCGAACGTGACAAGCGGGTACAGCAGGAACTGGCACGAATGGGGTGGCACTGCATGACGATATGGGAATGTGAGTTGAAACCCAAGAAACGGGAACAGACGCTCCTGGCACTGGAATATACGCTCAACCATATTTACCTGAAAGACCATACCGTGAGTTATTCCTTTGACGAAGAAGAGAAACCGCTTATGGCTGCGGAAGAATCAGAAGACACTTATCATACCCTAAAAAAATAAACCTCACAATATGAACTCATTCATACCCATCTTTTCAGCCTTCTTCATCCTGCTCGGACTACTCGTCTGGAGATTCCCCAAGCTCATTGCAGGATACAACACCATGACGCCCGAGCAACAGAAAAAAGTCGACGTCAAAGGGCTCAAAGCCTTCATGTGCCGTGTGTTCTGCGCAATCGGCATACTGGTTTTCGTGAGCTACCTGCTCCTGAGGCTGTTCATGGACGAAGCATCGGCCATCAACATCAGCTCCATAGTAGTACCCATAATAGGGGTAATCTATCTGCTGGCCGGTGGCCAACGGTACGACCACAACTAACGGGATGCCTGGGCGATAATCTCCTTCACTTCGCAACACTCTCCTTCCCAATGGATGCACCAAAACGGGACGGACTTGGCGTCGGTAAACTCTTTCATCCGCCAGGCTGATTCAAAACCGCTGGCCACGAAGTGCATGGGCACGAACAGGCCGGTACGGAACACGTCGAGGAACTGACGGGCTCCGCGGGTGTAGCCGTTGCCGATGCGCCCGTCTACGGGGAACATCACCACGTCGAAACGGTCGGTGAACTTGCGGATGTCTTTCAGCTCGCCCAAGAAACGCTTTTCTTCCTTGGCAGGGTTGATGTCGATGCCGAAGTCGGGGCTGTAGACCAGTCCCCCCTGATAATCGTCGGTCAGGAAACGGGCGTACCAGTTGTTCAGGTCGCCGGCATGGAAGATACGCTTGCCGTCGGTCTCTATCACCCACGACACGCCGCTGTCGTTGCTTCCGGTGGCCGTCACGCGGAGGAGTTCGTCTTCCCACGTGGCACCTTTCCCCAGCCAGGCGTCGGCTTCTTCCTTCTGCGCCCGACGGTGTTTCAGGATGTCTTTCGAAAGGATGTAGCGCACGTTCGCTTTCCGGGTCCGCCAGGAGAAGATGTCGCGGTTAAAATGGTCTTCATGGAAATGGCTGGAGAAGACATACAGGGGCTTGGGCGACTGCAACAGACGGGGCATCACGCCGGCAGGGTCCATCCAGTAGTCGAACACGAGGATGCAGCGGTCGGTTTCGAGGGAAAAGCCGCTGTGGAAGATATAGGTGAGTTGCATAGGCTGCTTGAATAATTTGTGCAAAGATAGCGTTTTTGCCGGAAAGGAGCAGCCAGCCCCGGGGATTAAGGGGCTGTGCCCTCCACTTTATAACGGATGGAGCGTTCGCTGCGTTGCAGGCAGTCGGTGAACACGCGCAGATCGTTGGTGTAGTTCATCAGTTCCCACACGAGTTGCATTTCTTCGTCGGTCCAAGCTGCTCTGTGGCGCGGATATTTTTTCCGGATTTCCTGCAAAGGTTCCGGATTGGAATCTTCCGGAAGGTTCAGCCGGCTGGCCCGTTCACGAAGATGTGTCAGCACACTGTTCCAATAGTTGTGATAGAGAGGCTGACAGAAGAAGTCTGCACAGAGAATCTTCTGCTTCGGCGGACAGTAGAAAAGAGCCTCCCTGTCAATGGCTTCCAGTTCTTGCATCAGCTGGTCGATACATGCAGCGGCGGCCGGAGCCTGCACCAGGATAGAGCATTCATGGCGGGCATCGTCCTTGTTCCGTCGGGCCGAAAGCCAGTTGAACGAGCCTTCCACCAGCAGGCGGTCGTCCACCACCAAGGTCTTGTTGTGGATGCCTTTCAACACCCGCAGACTGACATGGTGTTCTACCAGTGCGCGGCGGGCTTGCAGACTTTCGTCCTTCCACAAGCCGTTTTTCTTATCCAGATAATGGTCGGTATACACCACCACTTCTACCCCACGTTCCACTGCTTCCTGAATGAGGGGCAGCAAGTGGTCGCTTTCAAGGGCGCGGATGGAAAGGAAGGGCGACACAATCACCACTTTCCGGCGGGCGGTCTGAAGGGCCTGACGCAAGATGTCCGTATGGGCCTCAAGGGTGGACAGACGGCAGACTGCGGCCGACTGACGGGGCACGTCGAGCGACTGGCTCATGAGGGGTTCCTCGTCCTGGTAGAGAAAGTGGGAGGAGATTTCGCTCTGCTGACTGTCGAACAGCCACTTGGCCAGGTTGCCCGACGGGGTGTCTCGGTCGGGATGGAAGATGTTCATGTGGCCGAACACCAGGAAGTGGTATTGCGCACGCGACACGGCCACATTGAGCATATTGTACTTTCCGCCTGCTTCCATAAAGTAGGAAGTGTCTTCGGGTGAATTGACGGGCGAGAATATCACCAGCGGGTACTGAGCTCCTTGCAGCGAGTGGACGGTGCCGACGGTCATCGTAACGAAGTCTGCGGCATCGGGCAGTCCGGACAGCAGCTTGCGCAAAAGGCGTTCCTGCGCCTTGAACGGGGTAACAATGACGGCTACCTGAGGAATAGGCTTTCCGTAGGCTTCTTCCAGCTTTCTTTTCTCGCGCGACAGCCATTTCACGATGGCAGCAGCTTCGGCTTCATTGAATCGGCTTCCGGTCTTTCCCTTCTGGCTGTATCCGTTCACATGGACATAGCCTTTGGAGGGAAGAGCCGCGTATTTCGGACGGTCGCCTTTCAAGGGGAGTAGTCGCCCGTGGTACACATAATCGTTGCAATAGGCGATAATGGAGTCCAGGCAACGGCGGTGCTCGCGCAGGAAGGCCCCGCGTTCACCGTCCACCTGATAGCTGCCACTCTTGCGGGCCATTTTCATCAGGTTTCCGGAAGAGGACAGGAAACCGTGTTCGCTCAGGAAAGCATACAACGGATCTTTTGACGAGGTAACCACCCCGGAGCGGCGGAGATTGATGAAAGAATATTGTCCGGTCACGGGCCAGATGGGTTCTATCTGTTCGATGTCGCCCACGAGGATGGCTTGCCGGGCCAGACTGAACGAGGGTACGGCCAGCTCGGGCGACACCTGCCCAGACTCATCGACGATAAGCAGGTCGATGGTATTGTAGAGGGGCACGGAGGGATTACCCTCGCTGCTGCAGGTCATATAGCGCGGAAGAGAATGGAAGGTGGAGATGAACACCGGCATCACGCAGGCCAGCCGTCTCAGACGCTCGAGGTAGACGGCACGGTCCGAACGGTTCAGGTTTCCGGAGCAACGGCTCAGACGACGGATGAACTCGGCCTCACGGTAGTGGATGGCATACCAGAACATCTGGTAGCGGTAACTGATGTCCAGGCGCACGGCCATGTCTTCCATGCAGGGCAGGTTCCTGTACTCCTCTCCTTCCGTCAGCCGGGTGTAGCGTGCCCTGAAATCGTCGTTCTCCTCCCAGCGGGCCATGGTTTCTTCGTAGGCGGAAGAAGTCTTGCGGAAGTGTTGCATCATCCGGACAAGCAGATTCTTTCCTCCATTTACACCACCAGATTCTTTCTGTGCAGCAGCCTCCAAGCCCGTTTCAATCCAGTCCCTCAGCAGGGCCATCTGTCCACGAAGGTAGTGCTGACACTCTGTTTCATCCTTGCACGAGGTGTGGAAGTAACGGTTGAACAGCTCCAAGTAGTACGTGCGGTACTCGTCCACCCGCTCCGGATTGTCGTACGTTTCGGGAAAGCCCTTTCCTCGGGTGTTCAGCATCATGGCATAGCGTTCGGTAAGCTCTTCCTTTCCGGACAGGTACAAACCTAACGTATCCAATTCTGGCAACCAGCGTGCCGCCAGGCCTACCTCGGCCGCATCTGTCTCAGCGACTTCCATCTCGAAATCCTTAAGGATGTTGGTAATGGCCTGGTTGTTGACCGAACTGGCCACAATAAGCTCAGGTTCTCTGTCCGTCAGCACGGAATGCACCAGCCGGTTGGCAATGACCGTCTGCAGGAAAGTGGTCTTTCCCGTTCCCGGAGGACCGTTGACCGCAAAAATCCGGCTGCCACGGGGATGGGTGTACATGGCGAGCGTTTCACGCTGGGAAACGGATAAGGGGAAATCACTGCTCATCTGGGCCAGGTGCCGCTTGTTGGCATAAATCTCCCGACGGGCAGGAAGCGGAAGCGACGGTTCGCACTCGCAGCGCGTCAGGCACTCCAGCAGCGGGAGGTCTTCCTTGCAGTCCAGCAGCTTGTCGTACAACCGCAGGATATTCTGTGCCATCCCCGTGACGGGCGCCTTCGTGATAACCATCTCCGGCTGGTCGGGGTAATTCATTTCGGCAAACGTCATCCCGGTAGCCTTCCGGAAGAGGGCTTCGCATGCCTTCCAGTATTCCTCTTCGGTAGCCACATCGGTCTTGAACGCACTCAGCAGGCTGTCCACCTCGTCGAGGGAAGCAAGGGTACGGTCGTCCTTGGCATTGGGCGAAAGGAACTTGCGGACGAACATCGGCACACGGTCCATCGGGTTTTCAGGCAACTGTAAGGAACCGTCGGGTCCTAGTGTCGCCGTAATGAAGAAAGGGTATTCAGGAAACATCTTACCAATAGGTTTGCCATTCTCATATTCGGGAAGCAGCACACAGGGGGCAATGCGCACCTTACACTTCTTCCCGTCTTCCCTTCCGTCGGGGAAAAGCAGTTCGATGTCTTCTTCCGGTATTGACTCCGGCATACGGTCTTCAAACGCCAGCGTCACACGCGGCTCTTTATAGAACATGCTGTTACTCCACTCAGCATCCAGCAGGCAGTTTTTCCAGTATTTAAGCAGTTTCTTGTTCATAGGTACACAATAAGGGACAAAAATAGACGCATTCCACCACAATCGAAACAATGCGGCGGTAATAAAGCGTAATTTTACCTAAAAACAATTGAAGAGATATATCCTTCCTGCTCGTAAACCCGATGATAACGGTGAATCATCTCTACCAGCGGAATGAGGCGTACATCCTCCGGCACCAAATGGCAGAAGCGTGCATACTGGCGGTCGTACAGGGTGGCATTTCCATTCTTCAGCTTTATTTCAATATCGTCCGGCACAAAGAAAGAAGCCCGGTTGCCCAGGTATTTATAGAATTCGGTGAGATAGATATGAATGCCGGCCAGGTCGAAATCGCCAAAATGCAGGTAATCATTGGGAACCGAAAGGAGCCAGTTGCGCAAGTCATCCGACTGAGGATAACGTGACACAAGGAGTACTTTCCGGGCCTTGAACAAATGTCGCTGACGGTGAAGCAGACGAAAGTTGTCGCCGTTCTCCACACCCACCACAAGCACATCGGAGGGTATGCGGAATTTCTCCGGTTCCTGCACAAAAAAAGCCATACCTTCCAGCGGAGAGAGGGTGAAAGATTTCTCTCCCATCGTCACCTCCAATGGCTCGCAACAATTTACCAGAAAGCCGCGGAAGGTCCGCACACGAACAAGCTTGGAGTCGCCGGTTTCATTTACCAGTACACTCCGGTCCAGATCAGGGTTATGTCCATCGGTCAGCTCTATCCACCGGGACAATTCGGCCCCACCCGTATACTTGTTCTTCACATAACGGATGCTTGCCTCTACATCCAGCAACCGATAAGAGTTACGGCTTCCATGAGTGATGACAGAAAGCAACCCTTCTTCTTTCAGTTCATCGGCAAACCAGCGCGGGAAAAGGCTGGAAGGAAGTGTCTCTCCCTGTATAAGACGAAGTACCTTACGGCATATTGACGGAGTAAATTTTTTCTGTTCCATAAACTATTGCTTGCGTGTGAGTAAAGGTACCACCTGCGTAAAACTCTGAGCATCCTTACTCAAAAGATAAGTATAACGATAATCCTCCACATTGTAGGTGGTAGGAGAACTGTTGACCAGTACGATATTCCGGCAGTTGGCAAAAGCCAGAATACCTTTGACATTGTTGGGATGAAGCTTGCCGATTTCGTCCATCATGCAATGAATCCGGAAATCTCCGAACTTACGCGAAGCTTTCTCCTTGAACACGTTAATCAGCATGATGTTAACCATGGCTTTCACCAGAATATCCGTTCCGTCCGACCCCACATTGGCTATCTTTTCGGTCCATCCGGTATCGTTATCATTCTCTTTCACACGGAACTGCAGATTGAACGTGTCAGACAATACCAGGCTTTTGCGAGACGGATTGTCTCTCAGCTGCCGGCTGAATGAATAAAGATACTTCACCGCCTTTTCGTTCACTTCCATACGCGAGTCCTGCGAGAAAAGATCAAGGGCTCCCATGTTAAACTGATGTTCTTCATTGAACTGCTTGATTTCTACCAGAAGCTGCATCAGCTTGTCATCGCTGGCCTGAGTCCGCAGCTCGATGCCACGGATGACTCCGGCAAAGTTCCGCCTTACAAAGTCTTCGTTTATGGCACGAATGGTTTTCTGTATCTCACTTTCATGCTGGGTCAAATCGCCCGTCTCCTTCGAGATTCGCTGGATAATGTTGGTGTAGCGCTCACTGATACGTGTCTGATATTCCACAATTTTGTTATCTTCCACAAACTCACAAAGATTTGCCGCAAAATCATAGAAATCAGAGTCGCTTACCAACGTTTCGGGGAAATGGAAGGTGTTCTTAGCCGTAAAATTGCCATGGAATGCATTGACCGCCCGCTTGAACTGGTCCAGCTCTCTATGAATGGAAATAATAAGCGACTTCAAGTCTCCGATAATGGTTCCACAAGACTTCCGGGTAGGACGCATTTCCGAGGTATACGACTCGGACGGACAGAGGTCTTCGTCTGCACGGAAAGCTTTCAGGCTGGCCAAATCTTTATGAATGTCTGTATGCTCTTTTCTCCTGGCTTCCAGTATCTTATCCTCCTCACTCTGCTGGCTTAGCAGACGCTCCATACGAAGCTTGTACTTATTTTCCAAATCTTCCAGCTGCGTATCGTTTGTTTTTTTCTCGTTGCGCAGTTGCGGCTCCCAGTCGAAATACTCGCGTTTGTCTTTCTCAAAATCGGATACCAAAGAACGTTTACGGACAATGTATTCCAGCTCCTGACGGATGTCGGCCATACGTTTCTCGTAACTGGTAATGACAGACATATCCGCCCCGCTTCCTTCAAGTTCCTTGGCCTGTGAGCGCCGCAGCTCTGCCTTTTTCGTTTCCATTTCAATTCGCTGACGAGTAATCTCTTCATGGATAACGCCAGTTTCCTGCCGAACAACCTCCTCTTCAGCCTTTTCCGTTTTCCGCAGTTCTTCGGCCAATTGCTTCAGACGTTTCTCCTTTTCCGCCCGTAAACGCTTGTCTTCATCTTCCCAACGCACCTGTTCCTGCGACTTCTGAGCTAACTGCAATTCTACCTGCTCTGTTTGCTCCCGTTTCCATTCGGCCTCTTTCCGCTGCCAGGAGGTAAGTTCAGCCTGCAAGTATTTCCGTCTGGCAGGAATCTGCTGCAACTGGGCCTCCAAAAGGTACTGTTTGTCGGCTACCTCCCGAATCTGCCGGTTATATTTCTTCTTTATCTGCCCGAGTGTTTCCTCCCGACGTCCGTTCAACTGAGCCAACTCGCGGACATACGACTCACGGGCAGCTTCCTTTTCGGCCAGTTCTTCCTTTAAACGGGCTGGCGTACGCAATTCTTTCGCCACTCCCGAAAGTTCAACTCGTACGCCGAACAGCGTATTGTCACTGTCCCCAGCCAATACCGGATGCAAATCCTGTGCATACAGAATCAACTCTTCATCTGCCACTTTCCCGATTGTTTCCTGCCACCCCGGCTTGTGCGCGTCCAGCCATTCACAGAAGGAACCTTTCCAACGGCCAAGAAGACTGGTAAGGGTTTGAATTTCTTCGTCCAATGCCGTACGACGGCGCACCAGTTCCTCAGCTTCTTGCTTGAACTGCCACTCACTCTCTTTCATCTCATCGCTACATTTCTGTCGCAACTGGTCGCACGTGAGTTTCAGGCCGGCTACCTGCCAGCTTGTCTGCCTTTCTTCATCTTTCAATGCATCCAACTGTTCCTGATAGTCCCCGGTTTCTTTCTCAAAATGGCAAGTCAGCTGAATGCGAATCTTCTGCTGACGAAGTGCGGAAATTTCTTCGGTGAGCCGTATCCGGTTTTCATTCCACGTTTTTTGTCTCTCCTCATACATATTCCGCACGTGTACCTCTTGTTCCCGATAGCGGGCATACAATTCATTTCTCCAGACGTTCAATTCATTTTCACGGGCCAGCACAGCCTTTCGCCGTTCATTCTCAAATGCGGTAAAAGCCGCCTCTACCTTTCCGACCAGCAAATCATATTTCTGCAACACATCCCTATAAGTAGCGGTCAATTCTGCATACGTCTGTTTCAAACTATCCTGCTCATGCAGCAAGGCTGCTTCACCTGCCACACGCCGCATCACCTCTTCTATGCCTTCTTTCTCATAATACAAGCGCTTTTCGCGGATACGCTTCAAATCGTCGGCTATCGCCCCTTCCCGGCGCACCAGCTTGTCACGTTCGGCAGAATACTTGCCTCTTTCTTCTCCTACAAGTCGCACCAACCGTGCCCGCTTCTCTTCTGCTTCCTGAATCTGTTCCTCGAGCACCGGCAACATGTCATGAGCTGCTTTCTCTGCATAATTCAATTCAGCTCTACCTTCTTCCAGCTGCTTTTGAGAATAAAGTAAGCTCCGGTAGCGCTGAATGACTTGTTCCGCCTGCTTGCGCACCACAATCTCCCCATTCTTGTTGGGACGCAGCCATCGCATGACATCATCATATTCCTGCTCAAAAGCTTCTATCTGGCTCCGGTAATAAGTCAGGTCGATAGACACATCTTCCTCATTCATGGACTGGATGATGGTATCTTTCACAAAATCGGCATCCAAACGGGAATTCAAGAATACATGCTGAATAGTACGAGGAATGTTCTGATACTTACTACTTTCTACAATGGCAAACTTACGATAAGACACCATATCGGGCTTGCGGTTGTTTCCAAAGATGATGTCACGAAACATTTCATAGCTCGTAACAAGCGGAGTAATCGTACAACGGGCATCCGACTCAAGAATACGTGTACGCACCTCACTCCAATCGGCAGATACCTCGTGACGGTCGTTCACAAACCATGCTTTCCGATAAGGAGCATCTATCAGGCGGAAAGCAGCCCGTCCCATAGATTTGGACACCACTACGGAATATGCGCTATTCTCACGTACCACCTCGTACACGATATACGAGTTGGCATAGGGCAAATAAAAAGCGTCGAAATTCTGCTTTTCTTTCGGAATGCCCAGATGCAGTTTGTCGGCATTATAGAAAAACAAGATAGCTCGCAGAAGGGTACTCTTTCCCACTCCCTGCGTACCAATGAAATGCACATTGCCGTCCATCCGGATTTCGGCATAAGGAATATGCGCACTATTCAGGAATATGACTTTATTCAGGTATCTCATCGCTTGTATCCTCCAATATCGTGATGCAGTCCACCATTTCTTCCATATAGTGGAATGCGGTTAGTACTTTATAGGTTTCATCGTGCTCGTTCTCCAGTTCAATCATCCCAGCCTTTTCCAGCTCTGCCACCAGTTTCTCTACAACCTCTCCGAATTTCTTCTTGTCGGAAAACAAGCGGGAAGCCTTTTCCTTCAGTTCCATGTTACATCCTATCTGCACCTCAATATCTGCCCGTCGGAACAGGAATCCGGGACCAAAAGCCGAATGATACGTTTTCAGGAAGCTCAGGTAATCAATCCATTTGCCTACAGCTTCCAGCTTTCGTTCCAAATCGACCCGGGTTTCCTGACGTGTAAAAAGGTAATATCCGTTACCCGCTTCCAAATAGAAGCCGATGCCTTTATAATAATCGTAATACTCCGTAAAATCTTCTTCAAGCGCATCATAGTACCGCTTGACGGTTGACGAGACACTATTGGCGGAAATAAATCCTCCCCTGCTCAGAATATTGAATATTTCTTCCGTGTATTTCATCGTTTTATCAAGTATGATTAAGGGTTTTGTCGTAAATAAATCAAAGGGTACTCCACCTCAGAGGTTGACTCATAACGGTCGGTAAAATCCAGCTCATCCGCATACTGTGAAGCCAGCTGGCAGAAAAAAAGCAGCTTGTCTTCTTCCGCCACCGACTTGCCATAGGAATAGTTCATTACGAACCGGAACAAATGTGTACCAGAGGCAGCAAAGGCATTGAATACTTCCTGCAAGTTGACCCTGTCCATTACCTCACCTGCCTGTGACAGATAACTTTCCGGAATAGCTCCGGCTACATTCCGCGGACCACGTGAGTCCTGCTTCCGCCGCGACATCACCTTACGAATCAACTCCAATGCCACTTCAGAAGTATGCAGATTTGACAGAGACAACTTGATGCGATAGTTGGGCTGCGGTTCCATCCACACCGGATTCTTTTCGCCAATGACCCGGCGAATATCTGTATTCTCTTCAAGCAGGAACTGATCGCGCAGGTACTTCAATCGCCTTACCTTTTCAAAAATACGATTCTGGTAGGCTATCAAGTTCAAGTAATGAATAATCTGTTTTTCTATTTCAATCAGATTATGATACGAATCGTTCAGCTGAAGCTTTACATCACTCACCACAGCCCGCATCTGTACATCCATAGCCACACGGAAAAAGGTAGGCTGCTGTGAGTCTATCACTTCTTCACTCCGAGTTATAAGCAAAGCTATGTTACGCCGTTTTTCATCCAGTTTTTTCAATTTGGCCAGTTTCACCTGATAATTTGGTTCCGTTTTATAAGTTACATCCAAATTACGTTTCAAGTCCATCACATTACGTACGGTAGCCAGTGCAATGTTTTTCAAACAACGTCTCACCTCTCGCTGATACGCATACTTCCGCTGTTCATTGTTCTCCTTCAGGAAATAATCGATGTTATCATTCAAATGATTCAGATAATCTTGCACGAACGACACATTGATTTCCTCGTTTATTTGCAGAACCTCTTCGAAAAACTTCAAGTACAAGTCTTCCATTTCCAGGAAATCACCGCTTTCTCGCAGCACACCGTATTCAATAAGAAAACGAATACGCTCTTCCTTGTATTCAGTTAATTCAAGGGCATAATCATAACGGAATGAGAGCTGTTTACGTTTGTAAAACATTTCCTTGAGCAACACTTTTTCACGCTCAAACATTTTCACAAGTTCATCTATAGAACGGAATGTATTCATCGTATCAAATATAATGTCATTAAAGCAAAGGCGTTTTTAGCAAAGATAGGGATTATCCGGAAATCTCCACCAAATATCGTTATCTTTTCATAAGACGGGATGCGGTTCAGCATCGTCTTTTCTCAAAAGCGGGCTTCGGGTTTGACACTGCATTCACCTTTTTGTATCTTTGCGCCAAACTAGCTGCTACATGAAAAGTACGAAACAAGACATAAAACGCATGCAGTGGGAAAACGACCCACTTTACCGGCTGATAAGAACCATCAAGAATGTAATGGACCGATACTACCTCGACCCTCTCATTGGATTGCTTTTTCCAACGGCGGGCGACATTTTCTCTTCGGCCATGACACTGCCCTTTCTCACGGTGTCGCTGTTCAAAATCAAGTCCATTCCCCTCACCCTGGCCATCCTCTACAACATGCTGGTGGACATGATGCTGGGTATCATTCCGCTCTGGATTGGCGACCTGCTGGATATTTTCAGCCGTTCGTACGCGAAAAACTACCGGTTGATTGTGGGTTTCGTGGAAGGTGACAAAGAGGTGATTCAAGAGGTAAACCGCAAAGCCCTGCTGACAGCCGTGGGCATCCTGGTGCTGTGCGTAATTATCTACTGGGTGGCCAAACTGGCAGTCTACCTGACTACGGCGCTATGGACATGGATAAGCGGACTGTTTTAAGTATCCCGGAAAATACGTACCTTTACGCCAAAATCATTCATAATGGGAAAGAAAGAATACATGCAGGCCAACAAGGACTGGCTGGCCGAAAAGGCAAAGGAAGAGGGAGTGATGCCGCTCCCGAAGGGTATTTACTACAAGGTGCTGGCATCGGGCAAGAACGACGGCAAGCATCCCACACCGCGGAGCATCGTCACCGCGCACTACACGGGATGGACTATTAACGGCAAGAAGTTTGACAGCAGCCGCAGCGGTGCGCCCGTAGCCTTCCGCCTGAGCGACCTGATTGAGGGATGGATTATCGCCATGCAGCAAATGTGTGTGGGCGACAAATGGGAGGTGTACATTCCGTCGGAAATGGGATACGGCAAGTTCTCACAGCCCGGCATCCCCGGCGGCTCTACCCTGATTTTTGAGATTGAACTGTTCGGAATAGCCTGAGTGCAGGCTATTCCAATACTAAAAGGGTTATCGAATATTACTTATTCTCTGAGAAGTAGGCTTTGGCAAAATCACATTCTGTCTTCGAAAAACATTACACATTTCTGCACAACTTGCCAAGCAATTCTTTATCTTGCGCAATCATTTCATTCATCTCGATATGCGTGCACGCTTCCTCACGTAAAAGTCGCGCACTGGAAGACTGTTCCGACAGATTCCACGTAAGTAACACCACGTGAATCTTCAGCGATTTCAACTTCTTGACCAGCATTTCGTGGTCGGCATCTCCCGTAATCAGCACTACATAATCAAATTCGCGGAACACGGAAAGCTCATAGGCCTCCAAAGCAAACCACACATCTATCCCCTTTTCTACGACCGTAATATCTCCATCTCTCTGTACTTCCCGCAGGTGCTTGTAATGGAAAATTACATCATTTTCAATCAGACTGTCTTCAAACTTTCGCTCGGAAAACAACAGATGTTTGCTATTGGCATCATTCACCCGATAACGCCCCCGGAAATAATGGCTTTCTGTAATGTAACAATTGGTTATTTCCAACCCACTCCGACGCGCAATCTCCGCACGAATAAAATCAAACAAGGATTTGATTTTAATATTTAAAGACAATTGATCGGACAAGGCCTCATTTATCTTTGAAAAATAGCCCCCATCTATGAAAATACCGATTGATTTTGATTCTGTTATCATTGTTGTTATATGTTTTTGATAGTAATATCGCAAGGTAGGACATCTTTCAATAGCAGGCAACTGAAAATAAAAGAAAAATCGCAGACATGTATCTAAAACATATTTTTCATGCAGTTCCTTTAAATTCCTTTCTCTTCTTTGAAAAGATTATCAGAGCAACCTGATGGGCCTGCTTCTTCGAACAGCCGTTCCATCCTTTTCCAATGGGGTTACAAGCTCATAGTCCCCGGTGTCATCATTTAATTGCAAGATGACCAGTTGACCGTTTTTAGGCGAACGCATCTGTTCAAACTCTTCCACGGTGAGATGAAACCAGCGCATGACGAACAAGCGTATGGCCAGTGAATGGGTTATCAGCACACAATTTTGTGGATAATCTTCACGCAAGAAGTCACGATGAAGCGAACCTAAGAGGTCATTGATACGGTCGTACACATCCGTGCCGGCTTCTCCTCCCGGAAAGCGGAAGTAGAAAATGCCATAGTCCCTGCGCTCTTTCTTCAACTGTTGCAACTCGGCATATGTACGAAGGTATCCCCATTCCTGTTCACGCAGACGAGGCTCCTCGCTGTATTCAAACTGGTTTCTCGGGAAGCTGAGGGCTATGTTCTCAAAGGTGGAACGAGTACGCCAAAAGGGAGAGACATAAAAATACATGGACTCCTCGCCCACCAGTTCCTTCAACTTTTGTCCGGCTTCACGGGCCTGAGCTACTCCTTTTTCTGTCAGTTCGATGGTATAGTCCGGTTCCGTGGCAAACTTGCTTTCGTCGGTATTGGCATGGCATTCTCCATGACGTATAAGAATAATTCGATGTGGTTTCATAAAAGATTTTTTATTTTATCATTCTTTTTCATCTTTCTAAATATGTACGATGTATAAAATGCAATATAGAAATTTTTTCTTACATTTGACCATAAGATGTGATGAAACGATTCATATACATATTTATCATGCTGCTTTGGATGATTTCTTATGCCACGGCACAAGAGTCTCTTCCCTGCAGGGGAACCGCAACCACCGTATTGAACGTGCGTTCCGGACCCGGCATCAGCTATGCGCGCGTCGGACAGCTCAGTCGCGGACAGGAGGTCAATGTCATTCAGAAATCAAGCAACAACTGGGTACAGATTGAGTTCGGTTCACAAAGGGGATATGCCTACTCCAAATACCTGAAATTCTCTCCTTTGCCCCAAAAGGCAAACTCTCCGCCTGCCAAATCGTCTTCCGGTTCTTCCTCATGGAGTTTCTGGTCAATAGTATGGAACATCATTACCTGGGGACTAGGTATTTATTTGGGACTGGTGGTGCTGTACTGGCTGCTGAAAATACTCATTATCTCCTATTTCATCGTATCGGCCAGCCTTACCTTTACGTTCAGGCTGTTGAGTCTTCCTTTCTTCTTTCTCAATGCCCTGCAGCGATACCTGGCAAAGCCCTGGTTTATCTTCTTCAAGAAAAACCGTTTCAGCAACGCCACCAATGAGAACCTGCGTTTCATTTTCTATTTCCTGCAATTCCCGTTCTATGTCCTGCTGTTTCCATTGAGAATTGTCAATGCTGTCTTTTTCAATCTCCTGGTACATTGTTCCTTCGAAATGTTCAATTATGTGATGGAAGTAATTTTACCCTCAGAAGACAAGGAAGGGCATGACGATTTTATCCGATGGATTTTGTTCTTACCCTACAGAATCATCAAATACGTGGTATGGCATGGCTCGCTGACCATCATTGAAAGCGCGATATGGACGGTAATAGAAGTCTTTTTACCTACTCTGACCCTCTTTCACGGTACCTCCAATGACGCAGCCGAATCCATCGTAGCGTGCCCTAACCGGGGAAGCTACCGGGGACGGGATGTAGGCATCTGGCGCGTAGGCGGAGGAAATCATGCTGGAAACGGCATTTATTTTGCACCGGCACGCAGTACGGCCCGACATTATTCCGCAGGAGCCATCATCGTCTGTCGCGTAACACTGGGAAGTACGCTCGACCTTGGCATGGCGCCTTATCATGTGTATTATCAATGCGGGAAACCCAACGCACTGGAAGCCACCCGCTGGGGACTGGAGAATAATTATGTGACGGGAGAATGGTGGCGTCCCGACGAAGGATGGTGGGAATACTGCATGTACGACTGGCAGAACCGCTACAACTACAGCTGGCGCATACGTCCGCTTTATGTAATCGATCTTGATAGCGGCTACATACAGCGCATCCCTGGTGGCATGTGCCACTGGCTTTTCCGGAAAATGGTCATTATGGACCTGCTAAATTCCATGCTCGGCGATTAAAAAAATGCGGGGAACGGCTTGTCTACCATTCCCCGCATTTTCATATTGTTTACAGTGCAGCCTTCAGAATGGAAAGGATGTCCTGCTCGTTCAGTGGAGCAAACGTGCCCGGTGCGTCCAGCCCCTCATTCACGGCAATGTGGTGTGCCATTTCTTCCAGACGGGAATCGTCGATGCCTACCTCACGCAAAGTCATCGGCATGCCCAAGCTCTTGAAGAACTGTGCGGTACGTGCGATGGTCTGCTCGGCAATTTCCGACGGAGCCTGATCGGCAGCCAGTCCGAAGACGTTCACACCAAATTTCACGATGCGTTCCTGTGTGCGCTCGTTGAGCACGTGGCGCATCCAGTGTGGTGTAATGATGGCCAGACCTTCTCCATGCGTAATGTCATAATATCCCGACAAGGCATGTTCGATGCCGTGCATGGGCCAGGGAGAACCGCCGGTACCGAGAGCCAGCAGGCCGTTGCAGCCAAAGGTGCAGGCATACATGATTTCGGCACGTGCTTCGTAATCGTCCGGTTTCTCCAGTGCAATCGGAGCATATTGCATCAGGGTTTTTACCAGTGTTTCACAGAAACCGTCGGCCACGGAATTGGAGGCATGAGTGAAATACTGTTCCATCACATGGTTGATGGCATCGGCCACTCCTGCCACCGTGTGCTTGGCATTGACCGTAAAGGTGTAGGTCGGGTCAAGGAAAGAGCAGGCCGGGAACAGATGCGGATCAATGTAGGCCACCTTGTCGTTGGTCTCTGTGCGGGAAATGACTCCTCCGGCATCGTACTCACTGCCTGTAGCGGCCAGGGTAAGGATGTCCACAATAGGCAGTGCAGCCAGCGTAGGAGCCTTGCCGATAATCAAGTCCCAGGTCTCGCCGTCGTATTTGGCACCTCCGGCAATGGCTTTCGAACAGTCGAGTACCGAACCGCCACCCACAGAAAGAATCACGTCAATCTGCTGTTCCTTGCAGATGCGTACGCCTTCCACTACACTGGTAGAGTATTTGGGGTTCGGCTCGATACCACCCAGTTCAAAAATCTCAAAGTCTTTCAACAATTCTTTCACGCGGTCGTACAGGCCGATACGCTTAATGCTTCCGCCACCGTATGTCAACAGAATGCGACGTCCGAACGGGCGCATCACCTCTGGCAGTCCAGACACTACATCCCGGCCAAAAATCAGACGGGTCGGGGTTTGATAGTCAAAGTTCTTCATTGTTTGTTCCTTTTTGTCGTTTTAATTATGGATGTGGCAAAATTACGCAAAAGAAACCATAGACAATGATACAAATTACCGATGTTTCTACCCCAATGCTCGATTTTACATTTGTTTTATATCTGCCATTCTATAACACGGATATAGGTATTCCCGAGAATAAGTATTACATTTGCCCGAAAATAAAATTGACAGATGATGAAAGAAGAAGTGATAGAACTGGACACAGTGGATAAATACAACAAATTCTTCAAAGTGGAGACGTATCATCCCATGGTTACCGTGGTAGACCTTTCAAAGATTACTCAGCCTGCACAGCCATTTACCATAAATTATGGCATCTATGCCTTGTTTCTGAAAGATACGCTCTGCGGAGACATTACCTACGGCCGGCAGCCTTACGACTACCAGGAAGGAACCATTGTCTGTTTTGCACCGGGACAGGTGGCTTCCATCCACGCACAGGAAGGAACGCGTCCCACCGGATACGGACTGCTCTTCCATCCGGACTTGATTCATGGTACCCAACTGGGACACGATATCCGGAATTATTCTTTCTTCTCTTACGAAGCCCGCGAAGCCTTGCACCTCTCGGAAGAAGAACGGCACACGGTGATAGACTGCCTGCATAAAATCGATACGGAGCTGAGACGTCCTGCCGACAAGCACAGCCGGCGGCTGATTACGGCCAACATCGGACTGCTGCTGGATTACTGCATGCGTTTCTATGAGCGGCAGTTCACCACACGCGAAGCCTCCAACAAGGACATCATCGTACGCTTTGAGCAGCTGTTGGATGAGTACTTCGACGGCCAGACACCTCAGGAAGAAGGATTGCCTACGGTGAAATATTTTGCTGAACGGGTATTCCTCTCGCCCAACTATTTCGGCGACATGATCAGTAAGCAGACGGGAAAGACGGCTTCCGAATACATCCAGTCAAAGGTAATGGAAAGAGCCAAGGACATGCTGCTTTCTACCACCAAGCCCATGAGTGAGATTGCCTACAGCCTGGGCTTCCAGTATCCGCAGCACATGAGCCGCATGTTCAAGCGGCTGGTAGGTCACAGTCCCAATGAATACAGAACGCAGCAAAGGGGCTGAACCGTCTTTTTACTTGTTCTTCTGATTATCCTCCGCATACTTGGAAGGAGACACGCCAAACATATCCGTAAAATGCTTGCGGAACGTGGGCAGATCATTGAAGCCCACGCGCTCGGCTACCTCCGTGACCGGGAGACTGGTTTCCATCAGCAGGAATGCGGCCTGCGTCATGCGGATGTGGCGAATCAGTTCCACAGCCGACAGGTCGGTGTGCTGTTTCAGTTTGCGGTAGAGCGTAGCCTGACTCATGTGGAGTTCTCCGGCCAGCACTTTGACATTAAACTCGGGATTGCTGGCATGGCCCTCGATGCACGACAGCACCTGTTGCATGAACTCACTTTCGGTGCCTTCGGGTTTCTCTGCCGATACGGAAGAAGTATGTAGCAGCGTACGGGTGTAAATCTGCTTCAAGCGACGACGCATGTCGAGCAGATGGGCCACCTTGGCCAGCAGCACTTCCGGATTGAACGGTTTACGCACATAATCGTCGGCTCCACGATAAGAAGCTTCCACACTGTCCTTATCCTCTGCCTTGGCCGTGAGCAGCAGAATGGGAATGTGAGCCGTTTCCTTCCGCTTGCGCAACTCGGCACAGCAGGTAAAGCCGTCCATCACCGGCATCATTACATCCGACAGTACCAGGTCGGGCACTTGTTCTACGGCCACCTTCACTCCCTCTTCCCCGTTCTCCGCTTCCAGTACCCGATAGTATTTCTTCATCAGGTCGCGCAGGTAACGGCGCATGTCGGTATTGTCTTCTATGATAAGCACCGTCTGGCGGGCGGCGGTACGTTCTTCCTCCGTTTTCTGTGAGGTTTCTTCCGCTTCCGGCAACAGCATCAGGTCTGAGATATTTTCTCTTCCCTTTTCTTTATCATCCGCGTCCGGAGTTTCATCCCACGTGCAGTCGTCTTCTTCGAAATGCGATTTTCCTTCGGGCAGGTACACAGCGAACGATGTTCCTTTTCCCGGTTCACTCTCCACGTTCACTCGTCCGTGATGCATCTCCACGATGTGCTTCACGATTTTCAGTCCCACTCCCATGCGGGTAGAAACTGACGGATCTGCATCGCCGGTTACGAAAGGCTCAAAAATATGCTGCAGCAATCCGGCATCTATTCCTTTTCCGGTATCCGTCACCGAAATGCAGCAGAAAGGTTTCTGATCGAACTCCTTCCGTTCTACCGAGAGACTGATTTTTTCCTCCTTCGGGTGTGTATTTAAAGGCATTCGAAATCAGATTCTGAATGACTGATGAAAGTTTCTCCCTGTCGGCCCATATCGTAATATACTCCGCCCCCTGCACCCATTCATACGTTATCCGGCGTTCAGCTGCCAGTGGCTGAAAACCTTCTGCCACATCCCTCATCAGGGATAGCACGTCCACTGCAGACAGACGCAGTTTCACCATACCGGCTTCTGCTTTCTGGATATACAGCAAACGGTCGGTCAGAGTATGCAGTCCTTCGGCATACTTAAACATGACGGACAGACGACTATAAAACGGATGTGCGGGTGTAATTTTTGAGAGCAGTTCACGTAGCGGAGACAAGATAAGGGTAAGCGGAGTGCGCAGTTCATGGGCTGCCATCGTGAAGAAAGCCTCACGCTCCTTGCGAAGTTCCACTTCCTTGTTACGCTCCATATTGACCGTAAACAGTTCATGTTCCAGACGCAGTTCGTATTGTATCCGCTTTTGCTTCAATCGCACGCGATGCAGGTAAATCAGCACGATACTAATCAGCCCAGCCGCCACAAGCAGACGGAACCAAAGAGTTTCACTCCAGTGAGGAGCAATCACCACCTTCAGGGTACTGACATCCCCTTCACTCTGGTCCTGGAAAATGGTCTTCACCTGGAAAGTATAGGTACCGGCCGGCAGACGGTCGTACGAGATTTTTTCTCCTTCATCGGCCATAATCCATTCCTCCTGATAAGGATACAGGCGGAAAAGGTATTTCTGGAGTTTGGTCAGATAGAGCAGATTGGTAAACAGCAGGGAGAAACTGCGGTTCTCATGCGTCAGGTGCAGTTCAGAGGTATAAAGGAGCGACTGGGGCAACACCACCTGCCCGTTGACCTTCTGCCCGATTTGTACGGGGGTGTGGTTCACTTCCAGGTCGGTAAAAATCACCCTTCCCTTTTCTTTCGGATAATTAAAGCGAAGGTCGGAAGGACGGAAATAGGTCAGCATACTGTGGTTTCCCCAGAAAAGAAAGTCCTTGCCGAAAAAGACGGAGCGGTTACTACCCGAAATGTAATAGTTATAAAATGACTGCAAGTGACGGCTCAAACGGGAAATGCCGGAGTTGGAACCTACCCAAAGAGAGTGATCGTTGTCTTCGGACAGTGTGGTCACGAAATTGCTGCACAGCCCCTGGGCGGTAGTATAACGGGTCAGGATACTGTCTCCTTCCGGCGAACAGGCCACCAGACCGCTTCCGGCGTATCCTGCCCACAGCTTCTTGTCTGTCCCATACAGCAGGGCACGGACTTCGATTTCCGTATCCGGCATACCGGCCCTGGCTTCGTATCCGGCATGTGTCCGCAGCACCTTGGTACCGCTCATCCACAGCCGAAGCAAGCCTCTTCCGGTTCCCAGCCATAAAGTCTGATTATCACCGGCCGCCAACGCACGTATATGGATATGATCCGGGATTTGCGGATTACTCCAGCCGATGTGCGTTGAAGTTCCCCGCTGAAAATCCACCCAGTACAGGCCGTCGCTGGTACCCGCCCAGCACTGTTCGTCCGAAACCATAAGCAGGCTCCATACCACTGGAGAAGGCTGTCCGAGAGTGCCAATCCGCATGTCATCCCATTTCCGGTCTTTTCCGTAACGAAGCACCCGTCCGTCCTGCGTACCGAACCAAAAACCTCCATTCTTGTCCGGCGAACTGCAAAGCACGGTTTTCAGGCCCGGAATGCCGGTATCAAACGATTCAAACGACAGCGAATGTGATACGTCAAAAGGCTGCGTGCTCCGCAACACTCCCTTGTGAAACGTAGCCAGCCAGACGTAACCATCTTCGTCCATCTGGATGCCACAGATTTCATTGGAACGGGTCTGTGCATACTGGTGATAAAACAGCTGGCGCAAGTCGGAAAACAGCACCCCTCCTCCTTCGGTGCCAATCCACAACAATCCTTCCTCGTCGTAATAGCCCGAAATCATGCGTGTCTCGAAATATTGTTTTCCGTTATGAATGAAAGACTGAAAATCGCGCAACTTGATTGCCCGTTCCGGCGTAAGACTCAACAAAGTATATCCGTTCCATGTAACGGCCAGGTACCGGGAATTCCCTATCGGGAGCAAACGAAAGACATCGTTATGCGACAGCTGCTCCCCCATTCTTTCTGAAATATACTGCCAGTGATGCAACTTTCCGTTTGTCAGGTCGTAACCATACAATCCGTCACCCACGGTAGGAATCCAGATGAACGAATCATCGTTCAGCAAAGAAGATACCCACCTGCCGGACGACAACTGCCCGTCACAGACTTTCTTCAACTGCCTTTGTCCGGGCGTAAAACGATAGACAGTTCCATTCCGGCTTGCACAATACAGCATCTTCCCGTCTTCTCCCATACACAGCACCACAAACGGATCACTTTGTGAATTGTTCACCACATGACGCACAGAGACAAACGCTGTGTCCTGCACAAAGGAGGACGGGAAATTCACTTCCGACAATTCACCGGAAGATACGCCCCAGCAACTGCCGTCAGAATCGGCCACAAAATCGGCGAACATCACAGGCTGTTTGCTCACCGAATCGCACACGGGAAGAAAGCGTTCGTATTTCTTGTCGAACAAGAACAGGTTCTGTTCCGAACGGAGAAGCAGGTAATCCGTATCCAGCGATACTACCCTGTCTATTCTCCGGTAAGAGATTCCCGGCATCCGGAACACTTTGAAGGTACGTCCGTCGTAACGGTTCAGTCCGCTGCCGGTTCCGAACCACATGAATCCCTCCGTATCCTTTGCCACGGAATGAATGTCATTGTCCGACAATCCGTCGTTCATGTTCAATACCTGAAAATCCTTCTCGGAAAGTGTCTGTGCACCCGCCGGAAGAAGCGAGAAAATACAAAGAAAAGATACAATGAGCAGGCAGTATATATTTTTCATTTCTCAGATTAAGCTATGTAATGGTTGCGCAAAGAAACAAAAATCTTGTCTAAAAAGTCAGAATACCGGTAAAAAAAACAGTTTTTACCCCCATAAAAACGCAGATAAGAAGAATACCGACTGTTAATGCAACGTTTACCCACTGCCCTTACACCATTTATTTCGGAGATTTGCAACAGGAAAACCTGAAAACTTGTTTAACCATCTATATATAAACTTTAATCTTAAAACCATGAGTCACATGAAAACACAATTCATCTCTCTGCTCATAGCTTTGCTGGCGGGACTATTACCACTGCAAGCGCAACAGGTGAGCATCTCCGGAATTGTTACAGACAAGAAACTGAATGAGCCCATCATCGGAGCTTCAGTAGTAGTTAAAGGTACAAGCAACGGTTGTATCACCGACCTGGACGGAAACTTCCAGCTGAACAACGTTGCCTCAGGAAGTACATTAGTAGTTTCCTACATCGGTTATCAAACCCAGGAAATCCCCGTACAAAAAGGAAAGACTTCTTATCAGGTCACTTTGTCGGAAGATACTCAGACACTCGATGAAGTGGTAGTAGTAGGTTTCGGTACACAGAAGAAAGTGAACCTGACCGGTGCCGTGGCCACAGTCGACACCAAGGCTTTGGAATCAAGACCTGTGTCACAAGTGGGACAGGCATTGCAGGGTACCGTGCCGGGACTAAACTTATCAACTGCTGACCTGGGTGGACAGCTCGGACAATCCATGAAAGTAAACATCCGTGGAACAGGAACAATCGGTACCGGTTCAAAGGGTGAACCTCTTATCTTGATTGACGGTATGGAAGGAAATATGAATACTCTGAACCCGGAAGATATTGAAAGCATCTCCGTACTGAAAGACGCTGCATCTTCTTCTATCTACGGTTCACGTGCTGCCTTCGGTGTAATCTTGATCACTACCAAGAAAGGTAAAGCTGGAAAAATGACCATCAACTACAACAACAGTTTCCGTTATTCCGGTCCGACCAACCTGCCGAATCAGCTCGATTCTTACCGCTTTGCCAACTTCTTCAACGAAGCAGCCGTAAACCAGGGTGATAAAATTATTTTCGACGAAGAAACTATCGGACGTATTCAGGACTACATGGCAGGTAAAATCACTACCACTACCATTCCTAACGGCAGCAACTGGCATTTCCATGAAAAAGCCAATGACAACGTCAACTGGTACAAAACACATTTCACCTGGGCCTGGAGTCAGGAACACAACCTCAGCATGAGCGGAGGAACCGAAAAACTACAATATTATGTATCGGGAAGTTATCTGAACCAGAACGGTAACCTGCGCTACGGTAATGATAACATGAAACGTTACAATCTGAGTGCAAAAATCAACACAAAAATTAATAAATATATTGATTTCAACCTGAGCACAAAATTCATCCGCTACGACCTTGACAACCCAATTTATCTGGAAGAAGGCGGCTTGCTGTATCATGACATTGCCCGTATGTGGCCGACAATGCCATTTAAAGATCCGAACGGACACTATATGCGCAACGGAAAGCTGGCACAGCTGACTGACGGCGGTCGTTCCAAAACACACAACGATGACATCTATCTGCAAGGACAGGTGATACTCCACCCGCTCAAGAACTGGAATATCTATGCAGAAGCTGGCATGCGCGTCATTAACCAGAACAAGCAAGTGAACCTGAACAAGATTTATGAATATGACATCAACGACAATCCTGTAGAACTGGCATTCAGCGGTAGCTATGCACCGGGAGCCACTTTTGCCCGCATGAACTACCTGAATAGCAACTTCTACACCACTTCTTTCTATACTGATTATACCCTCGAGAAGAATGACCATTACCTGAAAGTAATGCTGGGTATGAACACAGAAGAATACATTGTACGTTCTCTGTCGGCACAGCGCAGTGATGTCATTTCAGGACTGATTCCGGAAATCAGCGCTTCGGTAGGTGAAGATAAAATCAACAATGACGACAATAATCCTACCCAATACAGAAACTGGGCTACCGCCGGGTTCTTCGGACGTATCAACTACTCTTATAAAGAACGCTATTTGTTTGAAGCCAACCTCCGTTACGACGGTTCTTCACGTTTCCTTCGCGACCAGCGCTGGAACCTCTTCCCGTCATTCTCTTTCGGATGGAACATGGCACACGAATCATTCTTTGCTCCGCTGACCAAAGTTATCAATACGTTCAAACCACGTGTATCATGGGGTATGCTGGGTAACCAGAACACCGATGAGTTCTATCCGTTCTATCTGACACAAAATGTAGTAGCCAATGGCGGAAGCTGGCTGATGGGCGGTGTACGTCCTACTATTTCCGGTGTGCCAGGACTGGTCAGCAGTACACTTACCTGGGAAAAGATTTACAATACCAATATTGGTTTTGACTTCGGATTGCTTAACAACCGCTTGACAGGTTCATTTGAATATTTCATCCGCCGTACCAAAGGTATGGTAGGTCCTCCGGCTGAAATCGGTGCTGCACTGGGTACTACACTGCCTAATACCAATAATGCCGAACTGGAAAACAAGGGATGGGACTTGAACATCTCCTGGAGAGACCGTATCGGACAAGTAAACTACGATTTGGGCTTCAACCTTTCCGACAATCGTGCAAAAGTGAAAAAATATCCGAATGCATCAAAAGCTATCTATCAGGCCGACGGTGTAACCTATGCTTACTACGATGGAAAGACTATCGGTGAAATCTGGGGATATGAAACTCAGGGTATTGCACAGAGCGACCAGCAGATGCAGGAATGGCAGGCTGCAAACGATCAGAGCAAACTGGGTTCTCAGTGGGGCGCTGGTGATATCATGTACAAGGATTTGAACGGTGACAAAGTGGTTGACGATGGTTCCAAGACAGTAGACGACCACGGTGATTTGAGAGTTATCGGTAACAGCGAACCTCGTTTCAACTTTGGTCTTCACCTTGGTGCCGACTGGAAAGGCTTCGATGTACAGATGTTCTTCCAGGGTGTATTGAAACGCGATCTCTGGCTCAGCGGTCCGTTATTCTGGGGAGCTGACGGAGGAGAATGGCAGTCTGTAGGTTACGAAGAACACCTCGATTACTGGCGTCCGCAAAACACAACTTCTATCTTCGGTCCGAACGCAGATGCCTACTACCCGAAAGCTTATATCGGCGACAAAGGAGATAAAAACAAACTAACACAGACCGGTTACCTGCAAAACGGAGCTTACATGCGTATGAAGAACCTGCAAGTGGGTTACACCTTCCCGAAAGCATGGACCAGCAAAGTCAATATCGAAAAAGTACGCGTGTACTTCAGTGCAGAAAACCTGTTTACCATCAGCGGTATTGCTGATATGTTCGACCCTGAGGCCATTGCAGCCAACGGATGGTCCAGCGGAAAAACTTATCCGCTTTCACAGACCTTCTCATTCGGTATCAACGTGACACTCTAACCCTTAAACATTTGAACGAACCATGAAAAAAAATATATTATTCGCCATTGGAATGACAGCCCTGGCCTGCTCCTGCAACGATTTTCTGGACAGAGAGCCAATGGATGCAGTACCTGTAGAAAAATATTTGCTCAGTGAAAATGACCTGGCAGCCTATACGGCCAACCTATATAACTCACTGCCTTCGCATAAACCCGGAGTGTACGACATCGGTGTCTTCGCAACCGATAACAACAGTGACAACCAGGCAGCTTCCAACCCGGAAAAACTGTTCGTAAAAGGTGAAAACCGTGTAGCACAATCAGGAGGTGCCTGGAACTTCAGCGAAATCCGTTCGGCCAACTACTTCATCAACCGCGTACGTCCGTTGCTTGAAGCCGGTGAGCTAGGTGGCAATGAAGCCAACAACAAACATTATCTGGGTGAAGCCTATTTCTTCCGTGCATTCTATTATGCCAACAAGCTGGACTCACTGGGCGACTTCCCCATTATCAAGACAACCATTGCCGACAATTATGAAGCAGTAAAACAAGCCAGCCAGCGCCGTCCGCGCAACGAAGTGGCCCGCTTCATCATTGAAGACCTTGACTCAGCTTACTACTTTATGTCGAACACTCCTCCGGCCAGTAACCGTCTGACCAAGGATTGTGCAGCCTTGCTGAAGAGCCGTGTAGCCCTGTTCGAAGGTACATGGGAAAAATACCATAAAGGTACGGCACGCGTTCCGGGCGGACCGGGATGGCCAGGTGCACAGAAAGACTATCTAAAAAACTTTACCATCGACATTGATGCGGAAATCAGCTATTTTCTGAACGAGGCCAAAAAAGCCGCCCAGATTGTAGCCGATAACTATCCACTTTACAATGACTATCCGGCTTTGTTCAACAGCAACTCATTGAGTTCCATGCCCGAAGTCTTACTGTGGAGAGCTTACGATGCCAACCTGACACCAGCTGTGAACCACTTCGTAGTGGGCTATCTGCAACGTAACGGAGGCGGAAACAGTGGCTACACCCGCAGCATGATTAATACCTACCTGATGCAAAACGGACTTCCTATCTATGCTGCTGGTACAGATTACAAAGGCGACCGCACTTATCAGGATGTAGCAGAAGGACGTGACCCGCGTCTGACTTACAATACCCTGATGCCGGGCGACATGCTGACTGAAAAGGCTGCCATGACCGAAGCCATCATTGACGGAGCCGGATATTACTATCGTGCCCCGATTACAGAAATGGCTGAAAACCGCAGCACAACCGGTTATTCCATTAAGAAAGGTTTGAATACCGAGCCTTCACAAGGTCCTACCTTGCCGTCTACTACCGCATGTGTCATCTTCCGCGCAGCTGAAGCTTATCTTAACTACATGGAAGCAGACTATGAACTGAACCACTCGCTTGATGCGAAAAGTAAAGGATACTGGGAAGCCATCCGCAGACGTGCCGGTATGGATACCGACTACGAAAAGACTAACCGCAATACAGATTTGACGAAAGAAATCGACCTGGCACGCTACTCAGGCAATAATCTGGTAGACGTTACGCTCTACAATATCCGTCGTGAACGCCGCGTGGAACTGGCTGCCGAAGGATTCCGCCTGCGTGACCTCCGCCGCTGGTGTGCACTCGACAAGATGCAGAACTATCAGGTAGAAGGATTCAACCTGTGGGCAGAGAACTACAAGCGCTATGCCACTCCGGATGCCGGCATCAACGGACAGAATTTCGACAAAGCACTGACTGTTATCGACTTGAAAGAAGCCGGTACAGAAGGAGCCAACGTTTCTGCCAAGAGCGATGGAGACTACCTGCTTCCGTACCGTGTCATTTCCAGCAACATTGCCTATAACGGTTACAACTGGAACCCGAACCGTTACCTCTTCCCCATTGCTTTCGATCATTTCCGTCTGACAACCGAAGTGGAAGGTTCAGGTGACTATACTTCCTCTCCTATCTATCAGAATCCGGGATGGAAGATTGAAACAAACAGTTTGCCCGAAGGCGAATAATAATATCCCAACCTTGTAAACCCCAAAGGAGAAGTTCTTATGAAGATCACTTTTTCCCCTGTAATCTTCTTAAAAACTTCTCCTTTTCCGATTTTTCTCCTACCTTTACCTCCATTGATATGAAACTGACACTACTCGTTTATACCTCTGCCTTAGGCGCCGTGCTTCCGTTCTCGGCATGTTCCCGCCCGGAATCCAAGCCCTCACGTCCTAATCTGGTCTTCATCATGGCCGACCAGTTCAGGGGCGATGCCATGGGATGCATAGAAAAGGAACCCGTACAGACTCCGAACCTCGACCGCCTGGCTTCCGAAGGAATCCTCTTCACCGATGCCGTGAGCAGCTATCCGGTATCATCGCCCGCACGGGCCATGCTGATGACGGGGATGTATCCGGCAACCAACGGTGTGACGGGCAACTGCAACTCGCAGAATACCCCCTACGGCGTGGAGCTTTCGAAAGAGGCTGTATGCTGGAGCGACGTGCTGAAGGAAGAAGGATATCGCACGGCCTACATCGGCAAGTGGCATCTCGATGCCCCGTACCGCCCCTACGTGGATACGTACAACAACAAGGGAGAAGTGGCCTGGAACGAATGGTGTCCGCCTGAACGTCGCCACGGGTTCGACAAATGGATTGCTTACGGCACGTACGACAATCACCTGAAACCGATGTACTGGGATACGAAATCCGGACGGGAGGAGTTCTACTACGTCAACCAGTGGGGACCAGCCTACGAGGCCGACCGCGCCATCGAGTTCATCCGTACGGAAGGCACAAAAACCGACCCTCCCTTTGCCATGGTGGTGTCTATGAATCCCCCACATACGGGCTACGAACTGGTGCCCGAAACCTACAAACGGCTGTACGACTCGCTCGATGTGGAAGCACTGGCCCGACAGTTGCCCTACATTCCGGAAAAGGGCACTCCTGAAGGCGACTACTTCCGCGAAAACATCCGCAACTACTACGCCTGCATCACCGGAGTGGACGAACATGTGGGACGCATCGTCCAGGCCCTGAAAGACTGCGGTGTGTACGACAATACCCTCATCGTCTTCACCTCCGACCACGGCGTCTGCATGGGCGGACACGGAGTAGAAGGCAAGAACGTGTTCTACGAAGAATCCATGCGCATCCCCATGATTTGCTGCTGGAAGGACAAGCTGCATCCGCAGAAGAGTGACCTGCCCATGGCGTTTGCCGACCTGTATCCCACCCTGCTCTCGCTCATGGGAATGGAAGCACAGATACCGGCATCCGTACAGACACACAACTGGGGGCCACTGTTGCTAAACGAGGAAATACAAACGCCTGAGGAGGCTTTCCAGCCTTATTACTTCTGCGTGCCTTCGGATTCTACTTCCGGCCGACGCGGCATCCGCACCGCACGCTACACGTATGTGACAGAGGTGGAAGAAGGCCAGCCCACGCACGTATGGCTGTATGACCGGCTTCACGACCCGAGCCAGCTGCACAACCTTGCGGAAAGCCAGCCGGCTCTTTGTGATTCACTGAAACGAACTCTTTCTTCATGGCTCGAACAGACCCATGACCCATTTGAAAAATACTTGAAACCATGAATATGAAAAAGACATTACTGACACTACTGACACTGTTCGCCCTCTGCGCGACCACTACCGCAGCCCGTAATACCGACTACGAAGGTCCCCGCCCGGCTCCTCACCAGCTTAAATGGCACGAAGCCGACCTGGGCGTGGTGTTCCACTACGACCTGCACGTATTCGACGGACTGGTGTACGGACAGGGTAACAACCGCATCAACCCGATTGAGGACTATAACATTTTCCATCCCGACCAGCTCAACACCGACCAGTGGATTCAGTCGGCCAAGGCTGCCGGAGCCAAGTTTGCCATCCTCACTGCCACCCACGAAACCGGCTTCGGACTGTGGCAGAGCGACGTGAATCCTTACTGCATGAAGGCCCTGAAATGGCGCGACGGAAAGGGTGACATCGTGCGCGACTTCGTGAACTCCTGCCGCAAGTACGGTGTGCAGCCGGGCATCTACATCGGCATCCGCTGGAACTCCCTGCTGGGTATCCACAACTTCAAGGCAGAAGGCGAAGGCGAGTTTGCCCGCAACCGCCAGGAGTGGTACAAGCGCCTGTGCGAAAAGATGGTGACGGAACTCTGCACCCGCTACGGCGAACTCTTCATGATTTGGTTTGACGGCGGTGCCGACGACCCGAAAGGAATGGGTCCCGATGTAGAACCCATCGTGAACAAGTACCAGCCCAACTGCCTGTTCTATCACAACGTGAACCGTGCCGACCTGCGCTGGGGCGGTTCAGAAAGCGGTACCGTAGGCTACCCCTGCTGGTCGAGCTTCCCCTACCCGTACAGTCACAGCAACGCCACTGACGGAGTGACCGACCACAACAAGCTGCTGGCACACGGCGATCCCAACGGCAAGTTCTGGGTGCCTGCCATGGCCGACACACCTCTGCGCGGATACAACGGACGCCACGAATGGTTCTGGGAACCGGGTGATGACAACAAGGCCGTCTATCCGTTAGCCAACCTGATGGAAATGTACGAAAAGTCAGTCGGCCGCAATGCCACGCTGATGGTGGGACTTACCCCGAATCCCGACGGATTGATTCCGGAAGGTGACGTGCGCCGCCTGCAGGAATGGGGTGCCGAAATCCACCGCCGTTTCGGCCAGCCGCTAGCAAAAACTTCAGCCACCGGCAAGAAGAAAGTATCGCTCTCGCTCGGCAAGGCACAGCCCGTCAACTATTACCAGATTCAGGAAGACATTACCGGCGGTGAACGCATCCGTGCCTATCGGATAGAAGCCCAGGTGAACGGCAAGTGGACTACCGTGGCCAAAGGTACTTCCGTGGGGCACAAGCGCATTGAATCCTTCCCTGCCGTAGAGGCTAAATCCTTCCGTCTGGTAGTAGAAGAATGCACGGCTGAGCCCCTCATCCGAAACTTTAGTGTTTATCACGTAAATCCTTAATCTAAAGAAAGATATTATGAACAAAAATCTTTTAGCACTTCTGGGGATAGCCCCTGTGCTCACCCCGTTGCATACCCTGGCTAACGACCGTCCCGACCCACGTCCGAACATCATTTTCTTCCTGGTGGACGACATGGGATGGCAGGACACTTCACTGCCTTTCTGGACAGAGAAAACCATGTACAACGAACGTTACGAAACCCCTAACATGGAGCGTCTGGCCCGTCAGGGAATGATGTTCACGCAGGCCTACGCCTCCAGCATCAGCTCGCCCACCCGCTGCAGTCTGATGACCGGAGCCAATGCGGCCCGCCACCGGGTGACCAACTGGACCTTGCAGAAGAACAAGACCACCGATGCCCAAAGCGAGGTGCTGCAACTTCCCGACTGGAACTACAACGGCATTGCGCAGGTGGAAGGTACAAACCACACCTTCGTGGCCAAGTCGTTCGTGCAATACCTGAAAGACAGCGGCTACCACACCATCCACTGCGGAAAGGCACACTGGGGAGCCATCGACACTCCGGGAGAGAATCCCTGCCACTTCGGCTTTGAAACGAACATTGCCGGCCATGCAGCAGGCGGACTGGCTACCTACCTGAGTGAACTGAACTACGGACACGACGAGAAAGGTAACCCCACCTCGCTCATGTCAATTCCGGGACTGGAGAAATACTGGAAAACAGGTACCTTCGTCACCGAGGCCCTGACACAGGAAGCCCTGAAAGCCCTCGACAAGGCCAAGGAATACAACCAGCCGTTCTACCTCTACATGGCTCACTATGCCATCCACATCCCTATCGACAAGGATATGCGTTTCTATGACAAGTACAAGAAGAAAGGCATGTCGGACAAGGAAGCGGCCTACGCCTCCCTCATCGAAGGCATGGACAAGAGTCTGGGCGACATCATGGACTGGCTGGAAAAGAACGGAGAAGCCGACAATACCATCATCCTGTTCTGTGGTGACAACGGAGGATATGCCACCGGTAAGGAATGGAGAGATGAACCGCTCTACACACAGAATGCACCGCTTACCTGCGGAAAAGGCTCGGCCTACGAAGGCGGTATCCGCGAACCGATGATTGTGAGCTGGCCGGGCGTAGCTCAACCCAATACCCGCTGCGACAAGTATGTCATCGTGGAAGACTATTTCCCCAGCATCCTCGAAATGGCCGGCATTACCGACTGGAAGGCACCGCAGACCGTGGACGGCGTAAGCTTCGTGCCCCTGCTCAAGCAGACCGGCGACCCGTCGGAAGGCAGAAGCCTTTACTGGAACTGTCCGAACCTGTGGGGCGAACAAGGCCCGGGCATCGGCGCAACCTGCACCGTACGTCAGGGAAAATGGAAGCTGATTTATTTTTACGAAACGGGCAAGAAGGAACTGTATGACATTCCGGCCGACATCAGCGAGAAGCACAACCTAGCCGAACGCTATCCGGACGTAGTAAAATCCCTCTCGGCCAACCTCGGCGAGTTCCTCCGCAGCTCCGGTGCACAGCGCCCATCGTTCAAAAAGACCGGAAAACCGTGCCCCTGGCCGGACGAAATCTGACCCTCGAAAAACGCCTTTGCGTTTCAATGATAACGCAAGGACGTTTTACTGAAAACTCCTTTACGTTTTATTTCAAGCGTAAAGGAGTTTTTTTTCGGAGTATAAACTCCGTATTTTTCAATGGTTCTCACCACATCGTAACTCCCAGCAAGCTACAGCCGAAGCAGCTGCCACATTGAGCGAATCTACCCCGTGTGCCATAGGAATACGCACCACATAGTCTGCTCCCTCGATGGCTGCTTCCGGCAGTCCGTCGCCTTCGGTACCCATCACCAGGGCCAGTCGTAGTTCCTCCTTCAGCGGCGGATAATCCAGTGGTACGGAACGGTCGGTCAGCGCCATGGCTGCCGTACGGAAACCTAATTCTTTCAATCGCTCCAGCGGACGGTCTACCCACGTCCAGGGCACCAGAAACACCGACCCCATCGACACGCGTACCGCCCGACGGTTCAGCGGATCGCACGAATCCGTGGTCAACAGTACGGCATCGATACCCAGTGCGGCTGCCGAACGGAAGATGGCCCCGATGTTGGTGGTATCCACCACCCCATGAATAACCACTACCCTGCGTGCTCCACGGCATACTTCTTCCACCGGACGCGGAGCCGGACGCCGCATGGCACACAGCACACCCCGCGTCAGCGTATAACCGGTGAGTCGGGCCAACAGTTCCCGGTCGCCCGTATAGACCGGCAGATGCGCCATGCGCTGCACAATGTCCTCCGCATCGCCCGTAAGATGCTTCCGCTCACAGAGCAAGGACACGGGTTCATAGCCGGCCTCCAGCGCCACCCGAATCACTTTCGGGCTTTCGGCGATAAAGATGCCCCGCTGCGGGTCAATGCGGTTGCGCAACTGGGCTTCGGTCAGGGTGCTGAACACTTCCACTCCGGGATGCTCCAGCGAGGTGATTTCGATAACGGGCATAACGTAGACTTTTTTGAATGAACCGCAAAGTTACGACATCTGCCGCACATTCCAAGAATCACCCCACGGGAAAATCAGGTATCCCATTCACTCGGCTGCCGTATCGAGCAACGGAGCTTCCTCTTCCTCCGGTCCACGAGGTCCCAGCCCCGGTCTCTCACCTTCCGGCATCGGAGGCAATACCTGCGGCTGCGGTTTCACGGTCTGCCAGGTGGCATACTGTTCTTCGGTGAGAATCTTACGGATTTTCTTCTCCCGCTTTTCCTGCTCCTTCTGCATCTTCTCGGCATGCTCCTTCATCCGTTCTTCCGGACTCATGCCTTCCGGAAATCCTCCCATTCCGGGGAATCCTCCACCCTGCGGTGGCATTCCACCTCCCATCGGAGGGCGTCCTCCCCCCATCGGGGGCCTTCCAGCCATGGGAGGCAGTCCGTTCATTCCTCCCGGGTGACGCTGCATCATGGCTTCCACTTTTTCCTTTTCTTCCTTCAGGAACAACTTGTAAATCTTCTTGTACTGCTTCTCCGTCAGGTTCAGTGCCTTATCCATCTCGTCGGTCCGTCGCTGAGCCGCCTTCTCCGGATTGGGCACTTCCTTCTTCTGCACTTTCTCCTGCGGGTCATCGTAGCGGACGTTCGCACTTGCACTCAAAGGTGCACACATCAAGGCCATTCCGCAGGCCATCCACACAATTTTCTTCATCTTACTTACAATTTAAATGAAAACTAATCGGAAACAAATGTAGAAGTCACCTGCAATTTTAAAAAATAGAATCCACCAAATGCGGTTTTCTGTCTACCAATTGGAAAGAAATCTCGTATCTTTGCCCTCTGTTTAACCAATCACACACGCTTTTATGGAAAAAGAAACAATACCAACCTGTGTGGACTGCGGCACACAGAACTGCAAATACAAGGACCGCACCTATCCTGATTTCTGTCCCACGGAAAATCTGAAGGAGGAAGACCGCCAGTGGGCACTGGAGCGTTACGACGAGGGACGCAACCGCGAGATTATGATTGCCAGTGCGGAAGTAGAATACGAAGGCTACTGCCAGTGGACCCGCGTGCAGGAAATCATGGAATTTGCCCGGAAAATCGGTGCGCACCGCATCGGCATTGCCAACTGCATCGGCCTCATCCGTGAAGCCCGTATCTTTGCCCGTATCCTCCGTGCCAACGGCTTCGAGGCTTACTCGGTCATCTGCAAGGTAGCCGGTCAGCCCAAAACGTCGATGGGTATCCCCGCACAATGTGAAAGCATCGGTGCCGCCATGTGCAACCCGATTCTGCAAGCCCGTCTGCTGAACGAAGCACATACCGACCTGAACGTGGTCATCGGTCTCTGCGTGGGGCACGACAGCCTGTTCTACAAATACTCGGATGCCTACGTCACCACCCTCGTGACCAAGGACCGTGTGACGGGTAATAACCCGACAGTAGTACTGTATACGGCGGATTCTTATTACCGGAAGAAGTTTTTTGGAGGGAAATAAAAGACTCTGACTAATGGTATATAAAAAAGGGAAGCAGCACATCGATACGCCGCTTCCCCTTTTTTATAATATTCTATTTCAATCACGCAACAATCCACCGCTCAATGCTTCGTGTCTCGTCACTGAAGTTTACTCCCACCTTTATCACCTTCCGGCTATCGGAAGCAAAGGCAGAGGCATAGCCCTTCTCCTCTATCTGCTGCATGGCTTCTTCAGCGGTACCGTTCAACTTAAACTCCATCACGTAGATGTAATTGGATGTCTTGAGCACTAAATCTACCCGACCACGCGATGTGCGGTATTCCACCTCGGTGTGGAAGCCCATCAGCTTGAACACGATGTAAAGAATGTTCTGGTAATGTACCTCACGATCACGGGCCAGTTCATAAGGAGTATCATCGAAGAAAGTCTGCAAACGACTCAGGAAACCATCCACATCACCCTTGCGAACCTCACCCACAAAGCACTGGATTTCATAAGGAGACTTGCTGATGCTTACAGACGCATAGTGAGGAAGCAAGAAACGGAGAAACCCCTGCTCCACCTCACGGTTCGGGAAACCGAGGGTATAGTTCTCAAACTCCGCGTTATAGTCCTTGATGGTCAGATAACCGCTTTGATAGATGACCGGTACCGGATCGGTAGAAGCCGCATCGATGGAATCCAGCACCGGACCGCTGGTTACGATGTGTTCAATCTCTTCCACCGGATAATGATGAAGTTTCATCAGTTCTACCAGGTAAGTCGGGGTACCCGTCTCAAACCAATAGCTGCCTATCTGTTTCTTAGCAAAGGTATTCAGCAGGCTGAAAGGATTGTACATGCCTACCGACTTATAGCAGAAATGATAACCGTCGTAGTTTTCCTTCAGCAGTTCACAAGCTTTGGCATAATCCACGTCCAGTGCATCGGCAAGGGCATGAATGTCCTCGTCAAAATACTGATGAAGTTCAGCATCACTGATACCGCAGAGTTCAGCATAGCGATTGTCCATGGAGATGTCCATCAGGTTATTCAAATCACTGAACACACTCACCTTGCTGAACTTCGTCACGCCCGTCAGCATAGCAAAATGAATGGAGCCGTCGCACGACTTGAGCGCGCCATAGAATGCTTTGAGCGTATTACGGAATTTTGTCTGCAGTTCCGGATTCGTGATGGCCTGAAGCATGGGCTTGTCGTACTCATCTATCAGAATCACCACCTTTTGTCCCATTTTCTTCGCAGCCCGACGAATAACTCCTTCGAAACGGGTCGCCACGGAATACTCATCCGGGTTATGGCCATACTCTGCTTCCCACTGCTTCAGCGTCAGTTCCAGCTTGTTTTCCAGACTTGCTTCCGTATCATACTTTTCCGTATTCAAATCCATGTGAAGCACCGGATGCACCGTCCAATCCTTTTCCAGACTTTCCATGGCAAGCCCTTTGAACAGCTCACGCTTTCCCAGGAAATAAGCCTCCAATGTAGAAATCATCAGACTCTTACCGAACCGTCGGGGACGGCTCAGGAAATAATACTTCCCTGTCTGTACCAGATTATATAAAAGCAAAGTCTTGTCTACATAAATATATCCCCTGCTGCGGAGATCTTCGAAATTCTGTATGCCTACCGGATAAAGTCTGTTCATGGCCGTATCGTTTTAATCCTTTCGTACACACAAAGGTAAGATTTATCTGCCGCAATTCCTAATCTGGCAGGCTGAAATCAAGGCGGCAATAGATTCCGGATGAGATTTATAGTCCCAAACAAAAAATTCCTTACCTTTGGACTAAACAACATAATATGCCATACATTATACATACAGCATAATATAGCTCTGATTATCAAAGTAAAAGCCCACCTATTACTAATAGTGGGTAACAAAATAGTAACAAAAAAACGAAGAAATCGCTTTGCGGTGGGCTTCATGTGCAAAGGTAACAAAAGCTCTCTAACCATAAAAGCAAAACTGGCGAAAAGAAGAATACTGTTTTTCTTTTCGCCAGCATATATAATTTGCTGTCAATAGAAATTAGTTTAGTCCGTTTTGGATATATAGACAAAAACACAAACTAAACTTGTGTTTATAATAACTTTTTCAACTTATCTATGACATATCTTCCAATGCAGAGAACTTTGAATGATTTAGGTAACAGATATTTGGATGTTTTAATTAGAATGTCCCTTTTTTACACCTAATATCTATCTAAGAAATCTTACTTTTGTTTGATAATTAAAACAGAATGGAGAAAATTCAAGTAATACAACCTACCAAATTGCTCGCTCCTTATATAAAG
>ERZ835541.522-NODE-522-length-47645-cov-11.632675_pt1 | contig 47645 bp, 55 predicted proteins | sample MGYA00519945_ERZ835541 | MGnify/ENA primary metagenome ERZ835541 (study PRJEB31850, sample SAMEA3708780) | human gut metagenome | biome: human gut; feature: human-associated habitat; material: faeces | place: China | collected 2014 ...
TACATCCTGCTTGTGTTTGCGAAATATCCGTCATTTTCTTTGTTTTCAGATACACTTTAACCAAACTTCTATTTTTACTTTATATATTCCAACCTCCAAAGATGTGGTATAATGTGTGGTACGAGGGCTAAAATACAAAAGAAAAAAGCCTTAGCTAACGCTAAGGCTTTTTGGTGACCCGTACGGGAATCGAACTTATAATATTCTTATATATTCCTTTAACGAAATACATATCAACGATATTTTTATCATGTGTATGGATTTCATTAAAGGATTTTTTAATTCATGTGTGGTACAAAGTGTGGTACGGCATCAATAAAAAGTGTGGTACAAAACCGGTTTGCAAGAATAAGTAAAAAAGATGGTGATATCCCCCTTGCGATAGTGTGCGAACTACATATTATGATAGTAACACTTCAATAAGAAATATTTTTTCTAAGGAGAATTACTAACATGAAAGGTAGTTACAGAGAATTACATTCTGCGATTATCCGTGCAGGTTTTACCTGCTCTAATCTTGCGAGTGCAATCGGAATTTCCCCACAAGCCCTGTCGCATAAAATGAATGGTTATTCGCTCTTTACGGCAAAAGAAATTGCACGCATCGGAAAAGTTTTAAACATTCCAAAAAACGACTACTACACTATTTTCATTGAGCCGCTTACCTAAAAATCTTGGCTCTCCAAGGAGTCCACATGCCTACTATGCAAAGCAAATTGGTTTCTCGTACCATTTGGCTCGAGAAGAAAAAAATTTGGAAAATCAATATTCAAAAAAATGGAATTAGAAAATCTTTCTACTCTTCCACCCCTGGTGATAAAGGACGTAAGATTTGTGCTCAAAATGCAGCATCTTGGTTGTCTGGTTCCTGTCCATTTGCTGTCAGCGATCATACAACCGTTGAGACTGTATTTGAACGCTATCTGAAGGACAAAGAGCTTGAAACTACAAATATCTATACTATTCGCAACAGATATAACAATCATATCAAGCCTATAATTGGTAAAATACCTGTTATGCTATTGACTAAGCAGGATTTGAAACGCGTTATCTATACTGCATATCGAAAATGCGATTTGAGTCAAAAAAGCCTCAAAAATATACGTGGTGATTTGTCCGGTTTTTGCAACTATCTGGATTTATCAGATATTCGGAACGACCTTCGCACAAACAATATAAGGATACCGTCCACTGCCAAAAAAGGGAAAAAGCAAGCCCTTGATGTTGTTTCTCTTGATATTTTGTTTTCAGAATCGCAAGCCCCCTATAACGGCACCGTTTGTCAGGACAGTCTTATCTACGCATATCGTTTTAACGTGGTCACCGGCATGCGTACTGGCGAGCTGATGGGCCTTGAATGGGGCGATATTGACGATAATTATATACATATACGACGTGCCATTAATGCCAAAGGTATCACGACCAGCGGTAAAAATGAATTTGCCGCACGTGACTTTCCCCAAACGAGATATACACACATGCTTTTAGATAGTCAGAAAGTCTACCGCGTTAACCCTCTGGACCCCCACGAGCGTGTTTTTGGGCCTACTGGGCAACTCTGTTATCGTAAGCGTTGGGGCATATATTGCAATTATAATGGTATACCTTATATTACACCATACGAATTGCGTCATACCTTTTCTTCAATCTATAAAAACGTCTTAAGTAATTGGGTCTATGAAGAACTTGTGGGGCACACTCACCCTGGTGTTAATGGAGTGTATATGCATCCTATGGACGGAGATATGGACAACGTTCCCGCATGTCTTGACTCTCTGTTAGATGAGAGACTTGCACTTGGTAGGGCTAAACGTAAACTGCTTCAAAATCAATCTGCTGTATAAATTTTAAAACATTTCAACATTAAGTCTAGACGAATAGCTTCGCATATTGCGAAAGTTATTCGTCATTTTTATTATAGACCATTTTGTAATTAGTTAACAAGCATCACACAAAAGATTAATAAACCCAAATACATAAATACTGTGCTTGACGCTGCTTGCGAGTCGCAGATAATGAAAATATAGCCCGTAAGGAAGTAGAAAGACTCGTTGAAACTTCAAATTTTCGGCTTGGGAGGTGACAAGATATGAAAATCCGCAGGTTAGCCGGGGCGGTGGCTTAAATCCACGCTGCTGACCCCGGCTCAGTAGTCACGGCATCTCTTCTACATAAGACAGTAACATGGGTTTTGCAATATTTAACAAGCATCACACAAAAAGATTATAAACCATACTGTGCTTGACGCTGCTTGCGAGTTGCAGATAATGAAGATATAGCCAATAGGAAGTCTATAAAACTCGTTGGAACTTCATTTTTTTGGCTTGGGAGGTGATAGACCATGAAAATTTGCACGATAGCCGGGGCGGAGGCTGAAATCCACGCTGCTGACCCCGGCTCAGTAGTCATCGACAAGTCAAATCATGACCTCGTTGACGCGGTTCAGAAGTGCCTTGAAAAAACAATATATATAATAGAAAGGAAAACAATAATTATGAAAATTATCGGTTATAGTCGTAATGATTTTGTCAGCAAGGAAGGTCGGCCTATCACTGGTTGTCGCATCTATCTTGCAACGGAGGTTGACGCCGGAAAGGGCGAAGGTGTTATGGTCAAGGATATGTATCTTTCCGATGCCAAAATGGCGGGACTTAAAATCAACCTCCATGACTTGATGGGGCGCGAAGTTAAGATTTACTATAACGAGTTCCGTAAGCCTGAAAGCATTGTTCTGCTCGATTAAGAGTTTCCCCGGCACCTGACGCAAAAAGGGAGCGATAGCGACCTTGCCGCAAAAATGGGGCTTGTCTCATTTTTGCGGTTAACATTTCAATGGCAGATCGTGTTATAGACTCGACAGCAAGTATACGCCGCGGACTAAATCAACACGGATGTGAGAGGATAGTATTACCCTCTCACTTCCGTGTACAGTCCACAAAGCTGACAGATATACGCTTTGTAGCGTACACAGATGGGTTGTGTCCGCTGTGTATGGTGTATCAAATGGCAAAAGAATTTGCGACAAGACGCTACCAGCTGACAATCAACAATCCGAAAGAGCATGGTTATGACCACGATACAATTAAGGCTATTCTAGCAAAAGGCGCGAAATTGTTATATTGGTGCATGTGCGATGAGGAGGGCAAGGAAGAAACTTACCATACGCATTTGTACCTGGTCTTTTATAACGCGGTGATGTTCAAAACTCTAAAGAACAAATTTCCGACAGCACACATCGAAGTACCGCAATGGGGCACCAACTCCGAAAACTATGCGTATATTCGCAAAGAAGGCACAAAGTATCATAAGGATGCAAACGGCCATTATGAGTATACGGATGCCCAAGGAAAGGTACATGTAGGCACAAATTTCTCTGATACTTTCGAGGAAAGTGGCGATTTGCCGCCTGACGCAAAGCAGGGAGATAGAAATGATTTGCGAATGCTATACAAACTGATTGCCTCCGGGGAAGACAATGCTCAAATCCTTGGTGAGCATCCAGAGTATTTGCGTGATATCTCTCATATTGATCGGACGCGACAAACCATTTTGGAAGAAAAATATCGAAATGTTTTCCGGCGAATGAATGTCACATATATATCCGGTCCGACAGGGGTTGGCAAAACTCGTTCGGTACGAGAAGGATGTGGATACGCAAATTGTTACAGCGTATCCGACTATAAACATCCCTTTGACGGGTACAGGGGTCAAGCAGCAATCTTGTTTGATGAGTTCCACAACAGTCTCCCTCTCGTCAATATGCTGCAATATCTTGACGGCTATCCGTTGGAGTTGCCGTGTCGGTATGCTAACAAGCAAGCCTGTTATACAGAAGTATACCTTGTCTCGAATTTGCCGTTAGAAAGGCAGTACCGTGCACTGCAGGACGAGAAGCCTGAAACGTGGGCCGCCTTCCTGCGACGCATTAACACTGTGCGGATTTTTGCCGCTGATGGAAGCCATAAGGATTATTCCACCGACGATTATTTCCGGGAGTGTGTTAAATCGGAATATGAATTAGTTGATTTTTCGGATGATGATTGTCCGTTTTAAGCGTTGACAAAAGCTGTGCTATCAGGCTATACGGGCGCTTTATCAGAAAGGAGTTATTACCATGAATGATGATTATGAACGTTTGCAGTTGCAAACCAAGAAAAAATATGTTTTGGATACATTTCGTAATGGTCTTAGGTGTATTCAAGACGATTCCAAGGTCGCACAAAAGTTTGTTTTCCTGTGCCTTGCGCTTGCGGTTGTTGCCTTGTTTTTTGCTTCTGGCAGTTCTGGAAATGATGTGCTTTCGGTTGTGTTTCGTCCTATTATCTATGCTGTCTATGCCATTGCATGGTTGGCAGAGTGTATCGGAGTTATTTTCGTATTTGGCTATCTGCCTCATAGTTGGGCATATTATGACGATTTTACGCGCGCGGGCATCTATAACCAAGCACGCGAAGCGCCGTTATTGATTAAGGCCAGCAGAGACGGTAACATCCAACAGCTTACCTATTATATTAAGGGCTATCCTCTCGAATGTTGGGAAGATAACCGCACAAGAATCGAATCTGCACTTAATGTAACCATCCTGTCTATCACTCAGGGAAGTAACAACCAGCTCTTTGAACTTCGTGTTGTTGCTGGGTGCAATCTTATGGGGCGATTAATCCCGTGGGCAGATACATATATGGACGATAGTGATACAAAAATTGTCTTGGGCATCAATGCGGCAGGCATTCCCGTCTGCATCGATTTTGGCCAGTTGCCTCATTGGCTTTTGGCTGCCGCCACCGGCATGGGTAAAACGCAGCTGGTATTGTTGATTTTGCATCAACTGACGCAAAAAGGCTACGTCATCTACCTCGCTGACTATAAAGGTGTGGACTTTGGCTCCGAATACCGCAAACCGGGCCATTATGCAGATAATGACGCTGATCTCGAGCAGATGCTCGACAGTGTTGTACGCGAACTGAACCGCCGTCGTACAGAGTTTTCTATCGCTGGCTGTGCAAATCTTGAGGAATATGTCCGGACGACTGGAGATGACCTGCATCGAATCGTCGTTATCCTGGATGAAACCTCGATGATTCTTGATACAACTGGTCGTGATAAAGAAGGTAAGGCCGCAATTTCTGTGATTACAAACAAGCTCCTTGCCATTGGCCGTCTGGGCCGTGCGCTTGGCATCCATCTGCTTGTGGCAACCCAGCGCCCCGACGTAGGGTCTGTTCCCGGAAGTCTTAAAGCACAGCTTGATGGCCGTATCTGTGGCCATACCGCTGACGCACAGAGCTCTATTGTTATCCTGGATGATGGTAGCGCTGCGAATCTTCCTGCCATTCCTGGACGCTTCATCATCCGCAATGGTAGTGAGACGGATAACATTGTGCAGGCCTACTACTATCACAAGTAATATTTTTGAATGTTAACAAACAATAGGTGCATTATTATGACTATTGCAAAAAAGGCATTTTTTCTGTACCGCGATTGGTGCATTGCGAAATATTTGCGTGAGGACGCTAATTGGGCCGATTATCCAGAAATCTTTGTGTCGGCGTGGGAATATGCTTGGAATGACGGATTCGATACTGTTTCTCACGAATCGATTTATACCAATAAACATGCGTCACGTTATCTCGTTGGTGGCATGGTGGATAAGGATGATGAGGGAAGCTACTACACTTTTTTGGTGAACAAAAAGGAATTGGCACACTATCTGCGTCTCCGTACCGACTGGGAATTGGAAAGCCATGTCAGCACGATTTTTATAAAAAATTGATAGGAGGCATTACAGATGCAAAAAATTTTGCAGTCCGCAAGTACAAACGGCAAAAGGGCTCCCCCGTTAAGGGATTACCAGGCCAAAACTCTTCAGCTCATGAAAGACTATGACGGCCAAGCTGCCTTATGTAATATTGCGACGGGCCTTGGCAAAACTCGCATCTACACCGAGTATATCCGCTGGGATGTCTCAGAAAATGACCACCACGTGCTGATTTTATCGCATCGGGAGGAACTTGTGAGGCAGCCGCTGGAATACCTTAAAGACTTACCCTGCGGCATTGAACTGGGACCTCTGCATGCAGACGGTGAACCCATTATCAGTGCTTCGGTGCAAAGTCTCGTGGGGCGGCTCAGCGAGTATAATCCTTACAGTATCGACACCATTATCATTGACGAGGCCCACCACAGTGCTGCACCGACTTACCGCAAAATTTTTGAATATTTTAAAAATGCAGTTCGTTTTGGCTTTACTGCGACCTCAGTTCGCGGGGATGGCGTCGGTCTGGCTGTGGTTTTTAAAGAGATTCTATGTGAGTTCAACACCCTGTATGGTATCGAACACGGCTACCTTAGCCCAATAGATGCTTGTCAGGTTAACCTCAAATTTGACCTGGGGACAGTACAGTACCGTGAGGATACCGGCGATTATGACGCCGCAGATATCGCACGTGTTATGTCTGGCACAGCAGCCGGAATTGCAGAGGCCTACACCAAAAATGCCCGTGGTCAGACCATCATTTTTGCGCCTTCAATCGAAGAGGGTAAAAACGTAACAGCATTGCTCAATTCTCAACATGGAGCCAGTACAGCAGCCTTTATTGATGGCACCACCCAAAATCGGGGGCACTTCTTGGAAGCCTACCGCCTGGGCCTGATTAAAGTGCTGGTATGCTACGCAGTGCTGACAGAAGGCGTTGATTTGCCAATGACGGAGACCGTTGTGTTGGCTCGCCCAATCGCGCGGACAAATGTTGGCTTATATGCACAGATGGTGGGCCGCGGCTTGCGTCTTTATCCCGGCAAAGCCTCTTGCAAAGTGATTGACTGTGTCGGCGTATCCAATATGCCTATCTGTACAGCAGCAACCTTGATCGGCAAAGACGTTCCAGCTCCAAAACCCGAAAAAGAGCCTACGGAAAAATTACCGGAAGAGCAAGACCCGATTAAAGTGCTGGAAGGAAATGAAATCCCCGATTCTTGGATTAAAAATCAGAAGGAGGTGAACGTTATGGCGCTTGGAGAAGGCTATACCACACATGATGTAGCGTGGCTTGATGTGAAAGGTGGAGGTCGTATCCTCCCTCTGCCCAATGTAGTGTACCGCATTAGCAAGCCGCTGCCAAACGGTATGGTGTATCTGCGCAAAAATAAAAAGTGCTCCAGATGTGCCGTTCCACTGCAATTTGTGCTGGATTATGTTTATCAGGACCTCAAGCAAAACCATCCGCAACAACAGCATATATGGGACAAAAAGCAGCGTTACAAATGGGACCGGCAGCCCATCACCAGTGAGCAAATTTCGCTTATCCACAAACTGGCCCCCGATTATAAAATTGACACCAAAAAGATGACCCGCGGGGATGCTTCCCGCGTGATTCAGCTTTTGGCGTACGCCCCCAAAGAGCAGGACGCACAAGAGCAAGCCCAGGAGGTGCAGGACGATGCCACGTAAAGCGCGTGAACGGTCTGCTACCGGGTGCTACCATATTATGGGGCGCGGTATCAACCATGCAGCAATTTACAACGATGATGCCGACAACATGAATTTTTTACATATCCTGGATTTTTGTGCGGACGAAGATTTTACAATTTTTGCGTATTGCCTGATGGGCAACCACTTTCACCTGCTTGCAAAAGCAGATGCTGACGTTTTACAGCATGTTATGAAGGCTGTGGGCATCCGCTATGTGGCCTATTTTAACAGGCGTTATCAGCGGGATGGACCTCTTTTTCGCGGGCGGTATAACTCCCAACCTGTTACAACAAAAGGATATTTTTTGCGTGTGTTGCGTTATATTCATCGCAACCCGGTTGCTGCCGGAATCGTGCAGGAAATGCAGGACTACCCTTGGAGCAGTTATCTTGATTACTTTGGCAGCAGAAAAAAGGTACTTTGTCAGGTAGATACCAGTTATGCGCTTGCATTGCATGGCTTGGAATGGCTGCGGAGCTATCACCAGCGACCGGAACTGAACACCCGTGGTATGCTGGAAGATTCTCCGCTGCCTGCCTTCACGGATACAGAATTGCGCAGTTTTATAAGAATGACTGCCGGAATGGAGTGCCATGAAATTCCGCTGTATCCAGAGACGATTACAACCCCGCTGCTTCGTCGGCTTGTTGAACAGGAGGGCGCAGGCATTTCGCAGCTCGCTCGACTGACTGGTTTGGCGCGCGGAGACATCCGCCGCCGATTGTTATAATTGTTATAAAAGAAAGGAATATATCATATATGTATGATTTACATGCGACCCTTAAAATGGAGGGCGGAAAGATGCGGCTGGAATTGGTAGTGGAATGTGCCTACGACGATGGCAACAAGCAGGCAAGTATGAACTTGACCACTCCCCCTGATCAGCACGATAATATTTATACAGACGCGCGCCATTACGGCGACGATGAATTTGATGCAGTGTATGATGAGGATGAAGAAGAAAATCTGCCGTTTTAACAGCTTAACAACAATCAAATAAAAAATAAGCAAAAAGAGGATAATAGCCGTTACTGGCTCTCATCCTCTTTTTGTTGTTTTGTCTCAATGTCGTCAAACAAGGGGCTGTCCCAAAATTTTTTGAACGGAATTTCCAGTCCCACACATATCCGGGCAATCAGCTCAGTTGAAGTATTTTTAACTGTTGCATAAGGCTTAACAGTTTTTTTGAGTGCGGATGGTGCAATGCCGGAACGCTCGGCCAGCTTGTTGACGCTGTAGCCGCGCTCTGCAGCAAGCTCCAAAATGCGCAGCTTAATTGCCTCCTGTAGCAGCATTTGCCCTCACCACCGTGTACAATAAAAGTATATTTATTGTACCGATTTAAAAAAGGAAAAGTCGTCTACATAGAGACGATATAAACCTTGCTCTTACGTGCCAATGTGCTATAATATAAAAAGAAGGTGATAAACCAATGCATAAGCTATCCCGCGCAGCACCCTATATAGCCTATGCTGTGGCAACTGCTGGAATGGCTGTGCTGCTGCTCCTTGGCAGCTCGCCGGGGGCAGTAATTGCCCGCAGTTATCAAGCGTATAACGGGTGCCCGGTGCCCAGCTCCCCTGAATATACCTATCAGAACGTTAATCTGCCATTTTCGGTTCCGTTATCTCCAGTGACAGCCGTTGAAGCGCGTGCAAAAAAAGACGGATATATTTTGTTCGGCTATCCCCGTTGCCCCTACTGCCGCAATCTGCTGCCGGTGCTTGCCACCGTTGCGGAAAGCGAAGGGGTCAGGATGGACTATTGCCAGATAGACCTCTACCGGGACATATACGCCTACAGTGTGGATGCTGCTGCGCCAGTGCAGACCAGACCGGCAGGGGAAGGGTACGCCGAACTGCTGACATGGCTGGACGGCTATCTGGCCGAGTACACCGTCACCGACCAAAACAAAAATAGCATTGATGTTGGAGAGAAGCGCATCGGTGCGCCAACTATTATCAAGGTAGTAGAGGGGAAGCCTGTTTCCAAATGGCAGCTTTCTGACGCTGCTATATTTGCAGCAGGATACCCGAAAAATAAATATGCCGCTTGGGATGATGCTACGCAGCAAGGGGTTGCAGCCTCTTTGCGGGATTATCTAGCGGTTGGGTGAAAAATAGGGGACGGTGAGTCGCGCAGCGATCTCCCCCGTCCCCGAAAATAGATATCAAAGACACCGCGCATCAATAGCGCGGTGTCGAAACGACAAAAATTAGACCGCATTAACAATCTGTGAACTTTTTGGGGTTCGTATTGTGTGATTACCACATAGATGGTATTATGCAATTGTACAGAAGGATAGGCGGCAAAAGAGTCCACAGCATCGTCGATGACGAAATCCAAAGCTGCGTAGGGCTGACGTCGAACCTATTAGTTTAATGTGGCCCCGGCACTAGACGCCGGGATGTAAAGGAGAAATTGAATATGAAACGTAAGACTATCATTTTAGCAGTGGTAGCAGCCGCTGCGATGGCGATTACCCTGGTAGGGTGTGGCGTGAAAATCACGAACATCGCGGTTCCCGACGCAGTTACCATTGAGAAAGGCGAGACTGTGGTTCTGCCGGTCAATTTCGGCACCGACGATGCTCCGGCCGTGACCCCCGAGACTGCTGCAACCGGTGAAAGCGCTGAAACTGACGAAAAGCTCGCTAAAGCAGCAAGTAAACTGACGGTCGCATGGACTTCTTCCGATGAGAGTGTTGCGACTGTTGATGCGACTGGCATGGTGGTTGCTGTCTCTGCAGGTGAAGCTGACATCACTGCAAGCGTCACGGATTCTGAGATGAGTGCTGTCTGCAAGGTTACGGTTAAAGTGGCCGCGAAAGACATCACCGTTCCCGACAACCTTGACGTCAAGCTCAACGATGGAAACGAAACCACTGTCGAGGCAACTGTAAGCCCGGCTGATGCCACCGATGTGAAGGTGAGTTACGCTTCTACTGATGAGGCGGTGGCCACCGTCGATAAAGACGGCAGGGTTCAGGTCTTGCAGCCTGGTGAATGCGACATCACCACGACCCTCATGCAGGATGGCGAAAAGGTCACCGAGAAGACGACTCATGTGAAAGCATTCTATGAGGTTGAAAGCATCACGCTCGACTCCAACGAAGGCAAGTTGACGGTTGGTAACTCTCACACCATTAAGGCAACGGTCGCTCCCGAAGAGGTTGCTGCCGAAACTACCATCGAGTGGTCGTCCAGCAACGAGAAGGTCGCTACCGTCGATGAGAACGGTAAAGTCACTGCAATTGCGGCCGGTGAGGCAACCATCACCGCTAACGCTGGTGAAAAGAGCACAACCTACAAACTGACCGTCCAGGCCAAGAAAGTTGTGCAGAACACTACCTCCAACAAGGGTTCCAACAAGGGTAATACTTCCTCCGGTACAGGTAGCTCTGCTCCTGCAAGTAACCCTGCACCGGCTCAGCCTGCTGCTCCGGCCGAACAGCCGAGCCAGCCGACGTACGAAGAACCTGCCCAGCCTGCACCGGACCCTCAGCCTGAACAGCCCAGTGGGGGAAGTACTGATAGCAATCCTAATGACCCGAGCGGCGGTTGGGAATGGGGTGGCCCTGTTCTCTCTTCACCAACCGACAACGGTTGCACTGACGAAGAAAGGGCGGCCGCATTGTGCTGACAAGCTTTCAAGGGGGACGGTTCCTATTTACATGATTTATTGACATAGTTTTTTCATAGCATCAAAAAGGGACGGCATAGTCGCCAGCGGCGATCTGTACCGTCCTTTTTTGACGCGAATGTTTTTTCAAAACCGTTCGCTCATAATATCGTAGAAAAACAGGGGTGACCTAACAAATCGTTATACTACCTCAAATATGTTAACTCGTCATTTGACGTGTTAACATCAAAGCAAAACTGGCCGCTTGCGGCCCGAATTTTGAAACAAAAAACCGGGGGCTTTTTTGGCTCCCGGTATTTTTCATTTTGCAATCATCATCATGTCGCAGTCAGCACATTTTATGCGGACGACTTTGGTTGCCCTTACACTGTTGCCACAGCAGGGGCAAACATACTTGATGCTGTGGCTGTTGGGGTTGTTCCCTGTCGGCTTGTCGGTGTTGTCACCCGTACCTTTGCCGCGTGGGATGTAAGCGCCTTCGATGCGGTTCATATTGATATCTTCCCACCCTTGTTCCAAAATGAACTCGCACAGTGCGTCAGTCGGCTCGGTGATGCTCCATCCGATACGCGGGTCATAGCTGATTTTAAGGTCGCGGGCCTCGGCAGCTTCCTTGAACTTTTTATTGTGGTACTGACCGCCGCGGCTGCAATCCTGTATGCCGTTTTGGAGGTTCCAAAGATGTACACACTCATGCAGGGTGGTTGCCACCACGTTTTCTATTGGCCGTGCAAGCGTCCCAGCACCGATGTTAAGCTCGTGGCGGGTCGTGTCACCGCGCTGCCATGCCTTGGCTACAGTAACGTGTCCGTAGGCCCTGGGTGTGCTCTGTATCGTGATGATAGGTTCCTCCAACTCGCCGTTGAAATATTTCGCATTCAATGCGCGGAAGATTTTTTCAAGGTATCCAGCGGTCCGGGATGTTTTGACGGTTTCTTTCATTTTTGCGTCCTCACTTTCGTTTTCCCAATCTTTGCTCACGTTATCCCTTCGGGATAAGGGGTTGTGGGTTGTTCCGCGATTAGCGGAAAAAGTGAGGTTGGATAATTGTCAAGGGGACTGTGGAATACCGCAGCTAATTTTTTAGCAAGGATATGCCGCAAAAGCTCCTTTACAATTTTCCAATCCGTGATTTTATAATTTTAAGGGGAACAACAAAAAAACAAAACACAGGAGCGTCACGGTTACAATTTGTTCCGCGGCACCCCTGTGTTCCCATGTTACAGGTCTTGCTTTTATTTTAAAAGTGTGGTACGATTGTGGTACTTGCAAAAAGGAATATAAAAAAGCTCCTGATTTCAAACGCATCAACGTTAAAAATCAAGAGTTTAATTTGGTGACCCGTACGGGAATCGAACCCATGTTACAGCCGTGAAAGGGCCGTGTCTTAACCGCTTGACCAACGGGCCTTAGAAATACAGAGCTTCGCTAAAACCTCCGACTTTCATCATCCACTATTGCGGACGACCGTCCCCCTTATCTTAGCGAAACTCTGTAATGTGGTAGCGGTAACTGGATTTGAACCGGTGACACTTCGGGTATGAACCGAATGCTCTAGCCAACTGAGCTATACCGCCATGTGGTGTGCATCTCAAACGGTGCTCCACTAGTATACGGGTTTCGGCACCATTTGTCAAGCATTTTTTTGAATTTTTTCAAAAAGTTTTTTTCTCCCTTTTCTGCGCCGGCAGTGCTGCGGCACAAATAGCGCAGCCATGGGCTTTGCGGGCATCAGCTGGCAGCCATTCCCGGTGTTGTTCCGATTTTTGTTCCTGCATTATACAACAATAGCGCAATAAAGTGCAGTACAAAATTCTTCATTTTTTCAGGTTTTACCCGGTTTGTTCATTTTATTTTAAGCTACGAAACTTTTTGCGGATTTTTCGCATTTAATATATTGACATAGTAGTACCCCAGTGTTAAAATAAGTTAAAAATCGGTGTTCGTTAAAAGTGTGTCGAAGATGAACCATCCGTAACTTTAAGGAGAATACTCGCTATGAAATATTCTTGGCAGCGCCAGATTATTCTGGAAACCATTCAAGAGCATAAAGAGCATCTTTCTGCGCAGCAGATTTACGGTTATGCCCGTGAGCGCTGCCCTCATATCAGCCTGGGCACGGTGTACCGCAACCTGAACACCCTGGCTGATAACAATATGATCGGCCGCGTTGGCATGATCAGCGGTGCCGAATGTTTTGACTGGGACCCCAACTCCCATGAGCATTTTTACTGCCGCAAGTGCCACAAGATCATTAACCTTGATCTGCCGGAAGGCGAGCTGAACGCTCTGATCAAAAATGTTCCCGGCCTGCGTATTGAAGGCCACTGCCTGACCGTGACCGGCGTTTGCGCCGAATGTGCCAGCAAAGAATAACTTTGCCGGGACAAAGCGCCACTGTCCTACCCTTGCAGGATCAATCCTCCCAACTTGTCATCATCTTTTCCTCTCCGCTCTTCCCCGTTTTTGTGGGGAAGAGCTTTTTTGTACCCTTTGGCACTTTTCTGCATCCTTTTTCAACTGCGATATGCGGGCTTTATGCGGCAAATATTCAATTTCATGAATAAAAATTCAAATAGTCCGTTTTGTTTTTTCCCTTTACGCCGCAGAATGCAAGCTCTAGAACAAAGTTATCTCTATAAGTTGAAATTTCCTTGTGCAATATGCCGTGTTGCAATTTGTTGCAGGACGTGTATAATAAGAAACATGAAATGAATAAATATTCAGCCACTTCGGCGGATAGAATTTTGAAAGAGGGCAGTTCTTATGAAAAAGAAAAAGGAAGATATTAAAAAGGTTGTTCTGGCTTACTCCGGCGGTCTGGATACCTCCATCATCATTCCCTGGCTGAAAGAGAATTACAACAACTGCGAAGTTGTTGCTGTTTCCGGCGACGTTGGCCAGGGCACTGAGCTGGACGGCCTGGAAGAAAAGGCCCTCAAGACCGGCGCTTCCAAGCTGTACGTTCTGGACCTGAAGAAAGATTACGTTGAGAACTACATCTGGCCCTGCCTGAAAGCCGATGCCAAGTACGAAGAGTACCTGCTGGGCACCTCTCATGCTCGTCCGTGCATCGCAAAGGCACTGGCTGAGATTGCCAAGAAAGAGAATGCCGATGCCATCTGCCATGGCTGCACCGGCAAGGGCAACGACCAGGTTCGTTTTGAGCTGGCCCTGAAAGCACTGGCCCCCGAAATGGCCATCATCGCCCCGTGGCGTGAGTGGGACATCAAGAGCCGTGACGAAGAGATCGATTACGCCGAAGCACACAACATTCCCCTGCGTATCAACCGTGAGACCAACTACTCCAAGGACAAGAACCTGTGGCATCTGAGCCACGAGGGTCTGGACCTCGAAAAGCCCTCTCTGGAGCCGCAGTACAACAAGCCCGGCTTCCTGGAGCTGGGTGTTTCCCCGGAGCAGGCACCGGATACCCCGTCCTATGTTACCATCCACTTTGAGAAGGGCATTCCCACCGCTGTGGACGGCAAGGAGATGGACGGTGTTGCCCTGATTGAGTACCTGAACAAGATCGGCGGCGAGAATGGCATTGGCCAGCTGGATATCGTTGAGAACCGTCTTGTCGGCATGAAGAGCCGCGGCGTGTACGAAACCCCCGCCGGCACCATCCTGTACAAGGCTCACAACGTTCTGGAAACCATCACCATCGACAAGGATGCTTTCCACTTCAAGGAGTCCGTTGCTCAGAAGATGGGCGAGCTGGTTTACGATGGCAAGTGGTTCACCCCGCTGCGTGAAGCCCTGAGCGCATTCACCGACGACCTGCAGAAGACCGTTACCGGTGATGTGAAACTGAAGCTGTACAAGGGCAACCTGATCAACGCTGGTGTTACCAGCCCGTTCACCCTGTACGATGAGCAGACTGCTTCCTTCGGCGAGGATGAGGATTACGATCAATTTGATGCAAACGGCTTTATCAACCTGTTTGGCCTGCCCATTGCTGAGCGCGCCAAGCTGGCAAAGAACTGGCCGGAAGTAAAGTAATCGCATTTTTCCATTAACAAAACTGCCGCCAGGGAGGCATTGACCCCCTTGGCGGCTTTGGCGTTCCAGTATATACTATAAAAAGAAAAAAGAATCATGATGGTGGACCGCCGTGCCTGCGGCACAGCTCAAAAAAAGCCAAGGTCGCAGCAAACATCAGACTGAGCCCCCATTAAAAGGCTGTATCTATTTTATTTGCGCGCGCGGCGCGCACACCAACATGTTTCATTATTCTTTATTCGCTATTCATTACAATAACACCGGAGGTTTTCTTATGCCCCAACTTTGGCAGGGACGTTCCAGCAAAGCGGTGGACAGCCGCGTGAACGACTTTAACTCTTCCATCCGCTTTGATGCGCGGATGATCGAACAGGATATCCACGGCAGCATGGTACACTCTGCTATGCTGGGCAAGCAGGGCATCATCTCCCAGCAGGATGTGGACGATATCCACAAGGGCCTGCAATCCATTTTGAACGATCTGCACAGCGGCGCGTTGGAGATTGACCCCAATGCCGAGGATGTGCACACCTTTGTGGAGCAGACTCTGACCGCCCGCGTGGGCGATGCTGGCAAGCGGCTGCACACCGGCCGCAGCCGCAACGACCAGGTTGCGCTGGATATCCGCCTGAACCTGCGGGAAGCATCGCTCCACTTGCAGGGTCAGATCAAGGAATTGATCCTGACCATCTGCGACCAGGCAGAAAAATCTTCTTCCTATGTTATGCCCGGTTACACCCATCTGCAGCGTGCCCAGCCGGTCACCTTTGGCCACCAGCTGATGGCTTACGCCTGGATGCTGCTGCGCGACCTGGGCCGCATGCAGGACGCCACCGCCCGCATGGACGCTGAGTGCCCGTTGGGTTCCGGCGCTCTGGCTGGCACCACCTACCCGCTGGACCGTTTTTATACGGCACAGGAGCTGGGCTTTGCTGCTCCCTGCGGCAACTCGATCGATGGCGTATCTGACCGCGATTTCTGCATTGAGCTGACCAGCGCCATGGCCACCTGCATGATGCATCTGTCCCGCCTGTCGGAAGAGATCATCCTGTGGTGCAGCTGGGAGTTCAAGTTCATTGAGCTGGACGACGCTTTCACCACCGGTTCTTCCATTATGCCGCAGAAGAAAAACCCGGACGTGACCGAGCTGATCCGCGGCAAGACCGGCCGCGTTTACGGCGACCTGAACACCCTGCTGGTTATGATGAAGGGCATCCCCCTCGCCTACGACAAGGACATGCAGGAGGACAAGGAAGCCGTATTTGACGCGGTGGACACTTTGGAGCTATGCTTAAAAACCATCACCCCGATGCTGGCCACCATGACGCCGCTGCCCGCCAACATGCGCCGCGCCGCCGCCAAGGGCTTTATCAACGCAACGGACTGCGCCGACTACCTGACCAAGAAAGGCATGCCGTTCCGCGATGCTTACAAATGCACCGGCACCATGGTGGGTGCCTGCATCCGGGCAGACAAAACGCTGGAAGAGCTGACGCTGGACGAATTTAAGCAGTACAGTGATCTGTTTGAGGCGGACATCTATGACGCCATTGACCTGACGCACTGCTGCGAGGGCCGCACCAGTTACGGCGGCCCCACTCAGGCCAGCGTGCTGAAACAGATCGCGGATGTAAAAAGCAAAATCAACTGCTGAACGCTGTAATAGATGGGGGTTTGTTTGGGATGGCTAAGTATAAAATTTTTGTGGATGGTTCTTCCGGCACAACCGGCCTGCGCATTGCGGACCGCCTGGCCGCACGGGATGAATTTGAGATTCTGCACATTTCCGAAGCCGACCGCAAGGATGTAAACGCCCGCGCCGCCGTGATTAACCAGAGCGATCTGAGCTTTTTGTGCCTGCCGGATGCTGCAGCCAGGGAGGTTGTGCCCCTGCTGCGCCCCGATGTGCGTATTCTGGACACTTCTACCGCACACCGCACCGCGCCGGATTGGGTGTATGGCCTGCCGGAGCTGCATGGCAAACGGGATGCTCTGCGCACCGCCAACCGCGTGGCTGTTCCGGGCTGCTATGCCACCGGCTTTATCACGCTGGTGGCCCCGCTGGTGGAGCTTGGCCTGCTGGCTGCAGATTATCCACTGACCTGCCACGGGCTTTCCGGTTATTCCGGCGCAGGCAAAAGCGGCATTGCCCAGTACCGCGACCCGGAGCGCGACATTGCCTTTGAAAGCCCGCGCCCCTACGGCTTAACGCTGGATCACAAGCACCTGCCAGAAATGCAGAAGATCTGCGGCCTTGCGGAGCCGCCGGTGTTCTGTCCCATTGTGGATGACTACTACTGCGGCATGGAAGTTACCGTTCCCCTGCGTCTGGACCTTGTGGGCCACAGCGCTGAGGAGCTGGCCACCGCTTTGCAGGAGTATTACGCAGGCGAAACCATGATCAAGGTGCACGCTTTGGGCACTGCCCCCAAGTTCCTGCCCGCCAATACGCTGGCCGGCAAGGACACCTTGGAAATTTACCCCACTGTTTCCCCCGACGGCAAGCGGATGCTGCTCATCAGCCTGCTGGACAACCTTGGCAAAGGCAGCTCCGGTGCCGCCGTGCAGTGCATGAACATCATGCTGGGGCTGGAGGAAACGAAAGGGCTTGAATTGTAAGTTAGGAGTTAGGAGTTTTCCGGTATGTTGGCCTGCTGGCCGCATGGCACCGCTTTGGTGTGGTTTGTAGGGAACGGTCTTGACCGTTCCGCAGCTGTCTTTACCGGGTGGGTTCCGTTTCTTCTGATTTTTGATGTTATTTGTGGGAAAGAGGAAAAGTAACATGGCAAAGTATAAGCTCATTCCCGGCGGCGTTTGTGCCGCCAAGGGTTTTTCTGCTTCCGGCGTACATGCCGGGTTCCGGGCCAATCCCAACAAGCTGGATCTGGCCATCATCAAGGCGGATGTACGCTGTGCCGCTGCCGGTGTTTACACCACCAACAAGGTGTATGGCGCCCCCATCAAGGTTGACCGCGCCCACCTGGTGGATGGCCACGCACAGGCTGTTCTGGTGAACAGTGGCAACGCCAACACCTGCGCCGCCAACGGTGTGGATCTGGCCAATGAGTGCTGCGCCCTGGTGGCCCAGCAGCTGGGCATTGCAGCCGAGGATGTTCTGCCGGCTTCCACCGGCGTTATCGGCCAGCCCATGACGATTGACCCGTTCGCCCGCGGTATTCCCGCCGCAGCGGCCAGGCTGCAGGCCAGCGCCGAGGGCAGCAGCGAAGCTGCCAAGGCCATTATGACCACCGATACTTACGAGAAAGAATATGCCATTGAATTTGAGCTGGCCGGCAAAACCTGCCGCCTTGGCGCGATCGGCAAGGGCAGCGGCATGATTGCCCCCAACATGGCCACCATGCTGGCGTTCTACACCACCGATGCTGCCATCAGCCCGGAGCTGCTGCAAAAGGCACTGCGCGCCGTTGTGCCCACTACCTACAACCAGATGAGCGTTGACCTGGATACCTCCACCAACGATACCCTGCTGCTGCTGGCTTCCGGCCTGGCGGGCAACGAGCCTGTTGTGGCCGAAGGCCCGGAGTATGACAAATTCCTGGCTGCCCTGGGCGCTGTGGCGGAGCATATGTGCGCCCTGCATGCTTCTGACGGCGAGGGTGCCACCCACCTGATCACCTGCGAAGTGACCCACGCCCCCACCCACGAGATCGCCCGCGCCGTGGCAAAGAGCGTTGTCTGCTCCAACCTGTTCAAGGCCGCCGTGTTTGGCCGCGACGCCAATTGGGGCCGCATCCTGTGCGCCATCGGCTATACGCCGGGGGATTTTTCCATCGACAAGGTCAGCGTGCGCATTGCCAGCAAGGCAGGCGAGGTGTTTGTGTGCGAAAACGCCGCCTACCATCCCTTCAGCGAGGACGAAGCCTATGCGGTTCTGGGCGAGCACGACATCCTGGTCAAAGTCGATATGGGCACCGGCGAAGCCAGCGGCAAAGCCTGGGGCTGCGATCTGACCTATGACTATGTTAAGATCAACGGCGATTACCGGACCTGATTTTGCAATTAGAAATTAGGAATGAGGAATGAGCAATGAACGGCTCGTTTAGGCTTGTAGCTTTTAATTTGTGCGCGCAGCGCACACCGCCAACTCCTAACTCCTAACTTATCTTGCTACTTTTACGTTTGGGGAGCGATTTATGAAAAACGAGGAAATGGCGCTGCTTTTTTCGGAAGCCACGCCCTACATCCAGAAATATCACGGCAAAACCCTGGTGATCAAATACGGCGGCAATGCCATGGTAAACGAGGAATTGAAACTGGCCGTTATGAACGACCTTGTCACCCTGACCCTGCTGGGTGTGCGCGTTGTGCTGGTACACGGCGGCGGCCCGGCCATCAACCAGATGCTGAACCGCGTGGGCAAGGAATCCAAGTTTGTCAACGGCCTGCGTTATACCGATAAAGAAACCATGAGCATTGTGCAGCAGGTTCTGGCCGGTCAGGTCAACAAGGATCTGGTTGCGTTGCTCAAGGGCCGCGGCGTTGGCCTGTGTGGTCTGGACGGCCACACCATCACCTGCTCCCGCAAGAGTGATGTAGACCTGGGCTATGTGGGCAACGTGGAAAAAGTGGACACCACCCTGATTGAGCACCTGCTCAACGATGGCTTTATCCCGGTCATTGCCACGGTTGGCATGGATGAAAACGGCATTGCCTACAACATCAACGCCGATACTGCTGCAGCCGCCATTGCTATTGCCCTGCACGCCGAAAAGTTCGTTTCCATGACGGATATTGTCGGCCTGCTGTATGACAAGGACGATGAATCCACCCTGATCCCCGAAGTGGAGATTTCCGAGATAGAGGGCTACAAGGCACATGGCGTCATCTCCGGCGGCATGATCCCCAAAATCGAGGGCATGGCCGATGCCATTTATGAGGGTGTGCATGAGGCTGTTATCATTGATGGCCGTGTTCCTCATTCTGTTCTGCTGGAAATGTTCTCTGACCGTGGTTCCGGCACCCTGTTCTACCGCCGCGGCAACCGATGATTTAATTTTACGGGGATTTACGGGGGATTTTGTACCTTTTTTGAAAAAAAGGTACCGAAAAAACTTCCAATATATTATAATATAAGAATAATGCAAGCTGGCCGTGGGTACATAGCATGTACTTACGGCACAGTTATTCATTCGCCTATTTTTTAGGGCAATACCGCATAATTCTAAGTGCCGATACGACGAGCGAGGTGCGGCAGATGCTAAGCCAAAAGCGCAGATAATACTGGATGTCTTATCGAGCATTTTGGCAACGCAGATGCCGTGCCGCAGCCGCCGGAGCGGTGCTTAAGCCGTCAGGCGGGAATTGTGCGGTGCTGCCTTAGGTTTATTCCTGAATAATTCGGCTGCCAACCATTCCAGACCTCCCAAGGAGGGAATAACATGAATACCGAAAAAGTCATCAAACGTGACCAGAAATACATCATGCACACCTATGCTCGCAGCCCGCTGGTGCTGGAGCACGGCGAGGGCATGTATGCCTATGATGCAGACGGCAAAGCCTATCTGGACTTTACCTCCGGCATTGGCGTAAACGCGCTGGGCTACTGCCACCCGGCCTGGGTACAGGCCGTTACCATGCAGGCCACCCGTTTGCAGCATTCTTCCAACCTGTATTACACCGCCCCCTGCGGCAAGCTGGCCAAGCGGCTGTGCGCCCGCACCGGGCTTGACCAGGTGTTTTTCGGCAACTCTGGTGCCGAAGCCAACGAAGGTGCCATCAAGTGCGCCCGCAAATACAGTGTGACCACCTATGGTCCCGACCACAACAAAGTTCTGACGCTGGTCAACTCGTTCCATGGCCGCACCCTTGCCACCCTGACCGCCACCGGCCAGGATGTTTTCCACAAGGATTTCGGCCCCTTCCCCGCTAACTTCGGCTACATCCCCGCCAACGATTTTGACACATTCAAGGCCGCTGTGGATGATTCTGTCTGCGCTGTTATGATGGAGATGGTACAGGGCGAAGGTGGCGTGGTTGCGCTGGATGCCGACTATGTGCAGAGCGTTGCCGACTACTGCCACGCCCACGATATTTTGATTATTGTGGACGAAGTACAGACCGGCGTGGGCCGCACCGGCACTTTCTTGGCCTGCGAGCAGTTCGGCCTGAAGCCGGATCTCGTCACCCTGGCCAAGGGGCTGGGCGGCGGCCTGCCCATCGGTGCCGTGCTGGCAAGCAAAAAGGTTGCCGATACCATGGGCCCCAGCTCTCACGGTTCCACCTTTGGCGGCAACCCGGTCGTCTGTGCAGGCGGCTGCGCTGTGCTGGACGCCATGGATGATGCATTCATGCGCAACGTCAACGCCCGCGCCGCCCAGCTGCGGGAGGGTCTTGCCTCTCTGCCGCATGTCGCATCTGTCAGCGGCATGGGCCTGATGGTCGGCATTGCCTTTGCCGATGACGTAAAAGCCGCCGATGTGCGTGCTGCCTGCGAGCGCAAGGGCCTTCTGGTGCTGACCGCCAAGGCCCGCCTGCGCCTGCTGCCCCCGCTGATTTTGAGCGAAGCAGACGTTGCCAAGGCACTGGCTATTCTGGATGACGTGCTTTCATCCATGTAACTGATCAGGAGGGTTTTCATGGAGCATTTACTCAAGTTAAGCAGCCTGACCCCCGATGAGATCATCCACATTCTGGATGTTGCCGATGAATACAAGCGCCTGCACAAAGCAGGCACTGACCCCAAGGATCTGCAGGGCAAGGCCGTTGCCTTGATGTTTGGCAAGCATTCCACCCGCACCCGCACCAGCCTGGAGGTCGGCATCTACCAGATGGGCGGCCTTGGCACCTATCTGAGCGCCGCTGACATGCAGATCGCCCGCGGCGAGCCGATCCAGGATACCGCCCGCGTGCTGGGCCGCTATTACGATGCTATTGTGTACCGCACCTTTAAGCAGAGCGATGTGGACGCCCTGGCCAGGTACAGCGGCGTGCCGGTAGTTTCCGGCATGACCGATTACGCCCATCCCCTGCAGGTGTTGACTGACCTGATGACGGTGCGGGAGTACAAGGGCAAACTGGCCGGGCTGAAAGCCGGTTTTGTGGGCGATGGCTACAACATGGCCAACAGCCTGATCGTGGGCTGCCTGATGATGGGCATGGACTTTACGATTGCCTGCCCGAACGGCTACCGTCCCTCCGCCGATGTGCTCTTCTTTGCGCGTGAATATGGCGACCACTTTAAGCTGACCACCGCCCCGGACGAAGCCGCCCGCGGTGCCGATGTGCTGTTCACCGATGTGTGGACCAGCATGGGCATGGAGCGCGAAACCGAGCGCCGCCGCCGGGATTTCAACGGCTTCTGCCTGGATGCAGCCCGCATGGCGCTGGCCAAGCCGGACTGTATCGTGCAGCATCCCCTGCCCGCCCACCGCGGCGAGGAGATCACCCCCGACGTTTTTGAAACCCATGCAGACGAGATTTTTGATGAAGCCGAAAACCGCCTGCATGTAGAAAAAGCCGTGCTGGGCATTTTGCTGGCCGGCAAATAACGCATAACCCTTTGCACCGCCCGCCCCCCTGGGGTTGGCGGTGCTTTTGTTTACCAGGGCAACACCGCACAATTCCCGCCTTGCGGCTTAAGCACCGCTCCGGCAGCTGCGGCACGGCATCTGCGTTGCCAAAATGCTCGATAAGACATCCAGTATTATCTGCGCTTTTGGCTTGGCATCTGCCGCACCTCGCTCGCCGTATCGGCACTTAGAATTATGCGGTATTGCCCTAGCAAACTAAAACGGGCACCACAGTCGCCTATCCCGCGGCATGGTGCCCGTTTGCTTTTGTTTTTTTACTGGTAAGATACCACTTTGATGTGGTACTCATTTTTCGCCATTCTGCGCCACGCGGCAAGCTGTTCCACTGTGGGGGTGGCAAAGGATGCGCTGGGCTTTTCAAGCCCCAGCTGCGCGTATTACCATGCCGACCAGTGCCACACCTACCATAACCCCGGCAGCACGCCAACCCGCGCGGCCATGGTGATCCAATATACCGCACAATAAAAAAGGCAAAAAATAAAACCCGAACGGCCACTGCCCCGTTCGGGTTTTACTAAAAAGAAGGAGAAAAACAGAGCGTCCCCGATTTTTGCCTTAAAACGATAACCCACCCCTCTACTGATGAGCTCGTAAGCTCAATCCGGGTGTGAGTTTTCAGAGAGAATGAAAAAATGGGGTTGAACGGCGGGCGGGGCCGAAATGAATGTGCAAAAAGGCGGAATACGACGTTTTTTAACCAAATAACGTAAAATTTAATGATGCGTGAACGGAAAAGTTCGCATAAAAAATGCAAGTCCCTGAAAAGGGGCTTGCAATTTTTTTTGCCCCTTTTTAGGGCGATTTTGGCACCGACAGCCAGATGACAAAGCGCAACACAAAAATGAGGTCGGAGCGTGTTTAAGAAGTGTTCAAAGATTTGAACGCACGATAAAAAACAACGAATATTCAGCAAATATCATTTGCACACTGCCATTTAAGAAAATCTTTAAGGCGTTCAAATATGGAAGCAGAAATGCATCGGAAAATGGCAATCCTGATTATTCCAATGCGAAAAAGTGTTTCGCATTGCTTTTCGCCTTTCGCATTACGATAACACGTTGATTATTTGATAATAACACGGTGCGAAGCAATTTCTGGATTTCGCATTAAAATGCCGCAGAAATGTCCCCTCCAGGGGTATCTGTGCAGCGCTTTTTTATATATGCAAAGTAAGCAGGCGACTATTGAAACACATTGCAAAAATTGCTGTAAAAATAACCCCTAGCGTTGGAATCCAACAAAAGCGAGACAGAAAGGCCGCTCTTGTGCCATGCTGGATTTGGAATTAGAAGCCCCTTTCGTCCGATGTCCCGTCATCTCTGCGACGCGGATCGGGGCTGGAGGGGAAGTAATATTGTTGGGTATCCACCAGATCTGCGCTCAATAACTTCATGTAGAAGTTATATGCTTTTGCAAAATCTATCTTTTGCCCCTCTTCACCGCGCCGGGCTTCCTGCTGATAGTTACGGGAAAAATCATAGGCGATGTTACAAAAATGCTCCAGTAAATGAGTGGTGCGGCGCTGAAACTCGGCATCTTCCACATGCAAAGCGTTGGCAATATAGGCCAATGCTCCGCGTACATAGAACTGCGTTTCAGGGCTGGCCTGCTGGTAACTTTCCAGAAGGCCAGGCAACAAAGATACATCTATTTTCTTGAGTTCATCGAGCGTTGAGGACGATTCCCATATAGGCCGAGTTGGATCATCACTCTCGCCACGAAGGTAGGCTGCTGATATGTCAAGTGCGTTGGCAATTGCAAGCATTGCCTCAGCACGGGGCTCTTGGCCGCGATATAAATAATTTTTTATCGTATTTTCGGATATTCCAGTTTTCTCGCTGAGTCCAGGAACAGATATTTTCCTGATTTTCATTTGCTCCTTGAGCCGATCTGAAATATTCATTTGAGATAGCTTCTCCCCCGTTGCAAGATGGCAAATTTTTTTATAAGTATAGCATATTTGTGTCTATATGAACACTAAAAAGCGAAAAAAACTCTTGACGTGCCTGTATAGACACTATATAATAATTATAGTGTCTGAACAGACACGGAAGGGGGCCGGATACCTTGAATTATATACCTAAGATTTCACGCCTTCGTGAGCAAAGGGAAAAATGTGGACTGACTAGGTTTGCATTGTCGAAAAAAATCGGCATGGGTGGGAGCGCATTATACAGGATAGAAGCTGGCATAAGCCCCAGTGTTCATGGACTCACCGCAAAAGCCATCGCTGATGCCCTGGGCTGTCAGGTAGAAGATATTTTCACCATTCCCAGTCGTTCCAGCCAGAAGGCTGCTTCAAATAGGTGACAGAAAGGAAATCACCATGAACAAATTGACAGTGTTTCAGACGTTGAGCCGAAACGGCCCATGGGGCCGTCTGCCGGGGATGGCCACCCGGCACTGATGATGGCAGGCCAAGGAGAACGCCATGCACATTCGCATTATAGATGCCATACAGGAACAATACGGCGAGAAATACCCCACACTGGAGGATGCTCTGAACTGGTGGGCGTGGCCCGAGCATTGGCGGCGCGGCGCATGGGACAGCGATTTTGTGACAGGTATAAAGACCGTTGAAACGGCGTTCAACCGTCCATTCAAAAAGGAGGAAAAAGGGTTGGAAGATGCAATCTTGACAGCGCTGAAAGAAATGATCGGCGAAGAGCCCGGCACGATCGAGAAGGCGCTGGAGCGGCATTACCGCCGGGAGCTGCTGGACATCTGGCTACGGTATGAGGGCTTGATCGGCTATACTGGTGAGATCCTGCATGTGATGGAGGCGCTTGGTTATGACATTGATACCGAAGAATGACCGGGTGCCGGTTCAGAAGCTGGGCGATCCGCTGCTGGTTGGCGAGACCTACCCCAATGCTGGGAGCCAGTACAAGGTTCTGAAGGTGGAAGGGTACTATGGGGATGCCTGGGTACAGAATATCAAAAGCGGATGGACCTGCAAGGCACACCGCCCCGCCCTGTACCTGATGCCGGATGGACAGATCGAACTGCAATGGGCTTACAGCACAGAGGGGCATTTCGATAAATCTCTTGCGTAATGTTGCAAAGTAAATATGCTGGATATGTCAACAGCCGAAACGGCCCTGCGGGGCCGTCTGCCGGGAATGGCCGCCCGGTACTGATGATGGCAGGCCGAAACAGAAGTCCACTCCAACGCGGGACGGACAAAAAGGACGGTAAGAATGTCTAACAAGAAAATCTCAACAAATCCTAGCTCTCTCAGGACGCTGAAAAAACTCATGCTTAAAAATGGAGTTCCGCTGAGCGTGTGCGTTGATGACGGCTCTGCTCATATGCCGTTATCAGAGGAAAATTTCCCCAAAAAGTCGGAGAACATATACGTTAAGAAATCCGAATCGGAATCCGGGACAGATAGCTTGCGGTCTTGATCGGCCTGAACGAGTTCTTGCGTGACTTGCCAATAAACAGTATATGCAGTAAGAACAATTTCAGGCGGAACTGTACGGTTAGCTATAGAAGGAAATTCCTTATCATCCAGATGCAATGCAATGGCATGAATATAAGCCATTGTAAGACCCCAGTTTTCTTCGCAAATATCATACCGCTTCTGTAAGTCGGTGAGAGTGGAAAACGATAGGTACTTTTCATGGAACTCCGGTGTATTGATTACAGGAGAAAACAACCGAAACAAGCGATTTCTTACATCATTCACTGTTATTTGCATTGATGCTACATCCTTTCCCTTTGTGTAGAGCAGAGTCACTACACAGTACTCGTTTATAGAATATCACAGTCTGGAAAGAAAGACCAGCATTGCCGAAACGGCCCTGCGGGGCTGTCTGCTGAGGGGTGACCGCCCAGCACTGAAGATGGCAGGTCAAAATTGAGGTGAATGGATTGGAAGCACTACTGAAAGCAACGGAGGTCGCCCACCTATTGGGATGTACCAGCAGGGCTGTCCAGCTTCAGATTAAAGCAGGTCGTTGGCCTCATCAAATGGAAAGAAATGCACAAAACCGGCCAATCTGCCTGATTCCTCTTTCTGCTCTGCCGGAGCCTGCTCAGAAAAAATACATCGCCGATCACAGTCCGGCGGTCAAAACTGCCGCCCCGGCCGTTGCCCAGGATAAGCCAGCGCCCAAGAACAAGCCACTGGAAAGCTACACCGCCGAGGAACGTGCGGAGATCAGCTGCTGGATAGCCCTAGTGGAACAGTGGCAGGAATACCGCAGCAAGGCCGGAAAGAAAAAGGCCGAGTGCGATGAGAAGTTCGTGCTGCTTCGTCAGTTGGAAGAGCCGGAGCGCCAGATTAGCGTGGAAACGCTGTACCGCAAGTGGGCGGCGATCCGCGAGGGAGACCTGGATGCCCTGGTGGATAAGCGCGGCAAGGCCCGCAAGGGCAAGACCGTGCTGCTGCCGGAGATCGAGCAGGAATTTTTGAGCCTGTTCTTGGATGAGGCGCAGTTGCCGATCCCCCGCTGTGTGGCGCTGACCGAGCAGTGGGCGCGGGAAAATATGCCCACGGCCCTGCCGCTGCCCAGCTATCACACCTTTTACCGCAAAGCCAAGGCGGTACCCTATGCGGTGACGGTGCTGTGCAGAGAGGGCGAAAAAGCCTACTACGACAAGTGCAGCCCCTACATACGCCGCGAATACGAGAGCATTTCCGCCAACGACTTCTGGATCGGCGATACCCATACACTGGACGTGGAGAGCGTGGGGCCGGATGGCACCCTGCATCGCCTATATCTGAGCGCCTGGCTGGATGCCCGCAGCGGTATTTTTACCGGCTGGTATGTGACCGCCAATCCCGGCAGTCAGGCCACGCTGAATGCGCTCCGCAAGGGCATTATCGCCCGCGGAATTCCCTCGAACGTGTATGTGGACAACGGCCGCGAATTTTTGACCTACGACATCGGCGGGCGTGGGCACCGCGCCAAGAAGCGTCTGGCCGATGGCAGCGAACCTTTTGCCCCGCCGGGCGTGTTTGAGCGGTTGGGCATCAAGATGACCAACGCCATTGTGCGCAACGCACGCGCCAAGCTGGTGGAGCGGCGGTTCGAGGATTTCAAGAACTATGTGAGTCGGCTGTTCCCTACCTATACCGGCGGCAACGTGGTGGAAAAGCCCAACCGGCTGAAATACGTGCTGAAGCAGGGCGACCACGTGCCGACGGACGCCGAAGTGATTGCGGCGGTAGACACGCTGATTGAAGGGTATTTGAACTGTGAGCCCTACGGCGGCAGCGTTGCCGAGGACAAAGGCAAAAGCCGCGTGGAGGTCTGGCGGGAAAGCCTGCCCAATGGCGCGGTACGGCAACCGGCCAGTGAAAACGACCTGCAGCTGATGCTAATGCGTACCAGCAAGCCGGTACGGGTGACCCGCCGCGGCGTGACACTGAAGATCCACGGCCTGGAGTTGGATTTCTACACCCCGGAACTTGCCAACCTGCGCATGCAGGACAAGGTGTATCTGCGGTATGACCCGGAGGACCTGAGCAAAGTGCGGGTCTACGATATGGAGGACCGTTTCCTCACGGAAGCCCCGCAGAGCAAGCTGACCGCCGGGTACCTGGCTACACAGGAGCAGATTGCCGAGCTGATGGCCGCCAAGCGCAAGGCCGAAAAGGCAGTACGGGAGTACGGGCAGGCGCTGCGTTTGCCGGATGACCCGGAGCGGGCGCTCAACCTGGCTACCGCTCTGGCACGGCACAACCTGGACGAACTGGCCCTGGCTCCGAACCCGAAGTGCATCGAACTTCGTCGCGCCGAGCAGGAAGAACCCCTGCTGCGGGCCGTGGGCGATATCGATATTGGAAGCATGAACGACTACCTGATCAGACAGCGAGGAGGTTTCGAAGATGGAGAAGATCTATGATGAGTCCATGATCCGGCGAGTGCAGGAGTACATGGAAACGCACAAAATCAGCCAGAACCAGATGGCGAGCAAGGTGAATATCAGCAGTGCGGCCCTGAGCAGCTACATGAACCAGAAATACAAAGGTTCGGTGGAGACTGTGGAACGTCAACTGAAGGAATTCTTCGCCATAGCGGAGGAGTCGGCGGCCGCCGCCGAGAAGACCGGCGGTCTGCTGCCCCGTGAAAGTTACATACCGACCTCGATTTCGGAGGACGTGTACCAGGGAATCCGCTTCGCGCAGCTGGAACACTGCATGGTGGTCCTGCACGGGGACGCAGGCGTGGGTAAGAGCAAGGGCGCGCAAAAATATCTGCGCGACCACTCTACCAGCGCGGTGGGCATCAGTATCACCCCCAGCACCGGCACACTGACCGGCGCGATCAAGCTGCTGGCCCGCGCCCTGCGGGTGCCGGAATGCCGCAACAAGATGGACCAGATGATGGCGCTGCGGCAGCGGTTGGATGGCACCAACCTGGTTATTATCATCGACGAGGCGCAGCACCTCAAATACGCGGCCCTGGAAGAGATCCGCTCCCTGACCGACGATAACCCCATGACCGGGGAGCACGGTGTGGGCGTGGTGCTGATCGGAAACAGCGAGGTATACAGCCGCCTGCAGGGACGGCAGCAGGCGCAGTTTGCCCAGCTGTTCAGCCGCATTCGCATGCAGCGGGAATACACCACCCGTAAGGTCAAGCGGGAGGACGTGGAGAAACTGTTCCCGGTGCTGGCCAGCCGCGGCGCAAAGAAGGAACTGGATTTTCTGCTGGGGGTGTGCCGGAGCCCCTGGGGCATCCGCGGCGCGGTGAACCTGTACAGCAACGCCGCCAGCGCTGAGGATATCAGCTACGATAATCTGTACCGCATGGCCGCCCACATGGGCATCGGCATGTTGGGGCATGTGTAAGGAGGGCACTATGAGCAAGGTAAAATTCACGGTAATCTTCGCCGCCGGTGCGGTGGCCGGGGCGTTTGGAATGTACGCGTTGAACGTGGCGCTGGCGCGGGACGGCGGCGCCCTGGGCGGCGAGGCATTGGTGATTCCGTTGGTTGTCCTGCTTCTGTGGGCCGGGTACTGTCTGGGCCACGCCAAGGAGACGGTAGCGGAACTGCTGGACCTGCCGACCGATGAGATCGAGCCGGCAGACAATGCCGAGTATTGGCATGGGTACACCGAGGGCTACGACGACGCCCTGGCCACCATGGAATTCGCCAGACCGCCCCGCAAGCGGCCGACCAAAAAGCGGCGGCGCAGTGACCGGCAGGCTTTGCCGGAACGCCGCAAGGGGGCGTAAGCCCCTTCCTTAATGCAGCCGGAGCCGATGGCTCCGCCGGTCCCAAGCCCGGAAAGATGCAGAGGGAGGAAGGAGATTGCCTATGGAAAACAAGAAGTCATTTCAGCCCTGTGCTGCTGAGCAGGTACAGGCGTACATTGACCGGCTGCAGGCCATGATCTTCCCGACTGGCGGCGCGGATCTGCTGTATGCGTACATCGCGCTGATCGTGCTGCGGAACAGTATCCGGCCGTTGCTGCCGTTCGGCGCCGAAGATTATGCCCAGCTGCTCGCCAGCAGATTCCAAGCACAGATCGAAGGAGAGGATTGACCTATGGCAAGACGAAAAGTGACCGCCGCGCCGGTGCTGAGCGACTGGGCCGCGGTGGATCAGGCGCTGCGGGACATCCGCGAGTGCCAGCACGCGCTGACCGAGCTGGCCGTTGACCGGGACCGCCGGCTGGACAGCATCAAAAACGAATACGCCAAAACGGCGCTGCCACTGCAGAACCGCATCAAGCGCCTGGAGTCCGATGTGAAAGACTATGTTGACTGTCACCGCGCCGAAATGGCTGGCAAGAGCCGGACGCTCAACTTCGGCACGGTCGGTTACCGGATCAGTAGCAAGCTGATGCTTCCCACTGGCAAGGTTGCCGAGGCCATCGCCACGCTGAAGGCTATGGGACGGAAAGAGTTCATCAAGACAACGGAATCTTTGGACCGGGAGGCGCTGAAACGCCAGCCGCTGGAGTTCCTGAATCAGATCGGGGCCTATATCCGCCAGAGCGACGAGTTCTACTACGACGTGTCGGATGAGCAGCCCGATATGACCTAATATGGAGTGCCATGAGTAAACGGGATTGGAGGCTGCTGCAGGCGTACCTGGCCACGGGCCTGACGCCGGAGCAGATCGAGGAGCTGAAAGCCGCTGCCGGGTTGAAGAAGGAGGCTGAGGACAATGGCAGCAATCAACACATATCAAGTCCGAAAAATCTATGCCATTGCCGGTGCACTGGGCATGAAGAGCAGAGACGGTGACGACGCCCTGCATGACCTGGTATTTGGGATGACCGGCAAGCAGCACATCAGCGGGCTGACATCGGCCGAGGCCTACGACGTGATCGCTGAGCTGGAAAAGAAGCAGGGTTCCAATCCCACACCGCGGCGCCGGGGCCGCCCGCAGCGCCCGACGGCACCGGGGCACGCCAGCGAAGGGCAATGCGGCAAAGTATGGCACCTGATGTATCGCCTGAACGAATTGAGCCCCAGCAAAGCGCGGCTGGCCGACCGGCTGCGCGGCATTATCAAAAAGGAGCTGGGCATGGATTCCGGGTTTGAAAAGCCGCTTGCATGGCTGAGTTACCAGGATTGCAGCAAGCTGATCGAAATCCTGAAAGCATACATCGCTTCTGCGGAGAAAAAGGCAGGTGGTGCGAATGGGAGAGTGGGAAGTCAGGATAGATGATCTGACGGATAAGCAGAGAGAGGTCGCTGACCTGATCGGTTTTGATAACTATCTGAAACTGATCGAATACTACTCTGCCGATACCATTTACATCCCCAAGCCGGACAGTTTTGCACGGATCAAGCGCAACCAGGCCATTGTGGCCGAGTTCAATGGCTATAATTACAACGAACTGGCGAAAAAATACGGTCTGACTTCCGTAATGATCCGGAACATTATACGAGAGAAAATCCGTGAAACCGGCCGGACGCCACAACCCGAACAGATGAGCCTGTTTGACCCGCCGGAGTAAAATAAAATATTAAAGCATTTCACATTCCCCATTTTACGAATCGTGAGTATCATTGTAGATGCAATGATACTCACGATTTTTTATGGGGTGCGAGATGGAAGGAATGCAGTTTGACGCAGGGACCTGGTGGCTGGCGGTGCTGCTGCTCGGCGGCGTGACCGGCCTGCTGTGCTGGCTTTTGAAGCGGAGCTACGACCGGGTGGAAAAGAAAGCTGAAGGTGCCGTGCCGAAGGCTGAGTTCGACAAGCAGCTGGATTCCTGTAAATCCCAGATCCGGGCGATCCAGGAAACCTATACCACCCGCGCCACCCATGATAAGGATATTGACGAGTGCCGGAAGAAGATTTCCAAAATCAGTGAAGTGTACCTGACAAAAGAGGATTTTTACCGCGAGCAGGCTAAAACCGAGCGGAAACTCGAACAGCAGAATCAGAAGCTTGACCGCGTGTTGGAGATTTTGATGCAGATGCAGCGGAAGGAGAACGCATGATGGACCTGAAAGAAAAATTGCTGGCTGAGATGAAACAGAATGAACTTGCCCGCGCCAACGGCAGGGTCATGCGCGCACTGAATGTTCTCTATCCGAAGTACAACAGCCTGCGCGGTATCCAGATCGCTTTGTCCGATGACGGTATCGGTGAAGAGCTGTACACCGCGAGCGTGGACTTTCTCGCGCTGGAAGGGTACATCCTGCTGCGCACCGTCAAGGACCATGTGCCGGTGCCCGATCTGGCAGACCACAGCTGGGTCGATCTGGAAGGCAAGCTGTCCGGCAAGGGTACCCGCCTGCTTGAGGGCGGCATGAAAGACAATCTGGTCAACTGAGGTGTGACATGGGTTGGTCGTTTGGAAAGAAGGGCAACCGCAAGCACAGCAAGATCGACGCGCTCCCGCCGGAGATGAAAGCTACCGTTGAGGAAATGATCCTCGACGGTAGCGCCACATACAGCGAGATCGTGGAGTACCTGGAGAAGAACGGATACAGCCTGAGCACGTCGAGCGTGTGCCGGTACGCCCAAGGGTATGTGGAGAGCGTTCAGGCTTTGCAGATCGCTCAGCAGAACTTCAAAAATATGCTGGAGCAGCTGGACCGCTACCCGGACCTGGATACCACCGAGGCGCTGGTGCGCATTGCCAGCCAGAACCTGATGAACGCGCTGGCCAGCAAGAAGGATGAGGACTGGTCCAAGGTCAGCGTGGATAAGCTGATGAACCAGATCAGCGGCCTGACCCGCGCCGTCGCCTACAAGAAGCGCGTGGAGCTGCAGAACAAGACCGATCTGGAGGCCGGCGCGAGCGACGTCAAGACGATGCTGTGGAACGCCATGGCGAAGGAACGTCCCGACCTGTACAAGCAGGTATCCGGCTACCTGGACCGCAAGGTGCAGGAGGGCAAGCCATGATGTACGTGCTGCAGGTGCTGACCGGCCGGGAGACCGAGATCTGCGGCAAGCTGCGCAGGGCCGGGATCACGGCTTACTGCCCGCAGGAACGCCGGCAGATTCGCCGCGGCGGGCGCTGGCAGGAGCAGCTGTACACGCTGTACCCGTCGTATCTGTTTATCCAGGTCAATGACGTGATCCGCGTCTACTACGCGATCCGCAAGGAAAACGGCGTGCTGTACTGGCTGGGCGCGACCAAGGGCGCGCCGGAGCCGCTGAGCGAGGACGAGGAAGCCAACATCCTGTGGCTGGCCGGGGACGGCCCGCTGCCGCCCAGCAAGGCGGTACGGCGGCCGGACGGTGAGCTGGACTTCACCAGCGGGCCGCTGAAGCGCCTGGCCGAGCTGGAGGCGCTGCGCAGCGTACTGGTCCGGGAACGGCGCGCCACGGCGGTGCTGCCGTTACATGGAATAGAACACAAGATTCGGCTCAGTTTTGAGCTTGAACAGGAAACCGGGAGTAGTGACGGGGCTGGTTCGCCCCCCAGAGCGAAAGCGGCGGACATACTTTGACATCCGAGGAAAAACCGCTGGTTTTGCCCCGGATGGCGAAGCATATCCCGCGGAAATTCCCGTGCTCCTGTACGGCGGCGCCCAGACCCCGTTTAATCGCGCCGCAGAGCCGTTTAATTTCGTTTAAGAAACGCGGGCGGCAAAACTGCCCGCGCACAAACACACGCGAAAACAGGCCCGTTTCTGCGGGTGCTTAAGCGCCGGTCCCGGCGCCCTGATTTTTTACCGAAAGGAGTCCGCTGCATGAGGAGCAAAAACGCAACGATCCGCGAACTGCTGGCGGACATCCGCACGGCAGCGCAGCAGGAACAGTATAACCCTGCTGAGGATTTGAAGACCCTGCAAACACAGTACAAACGGCTGTCAAAGCGGGAATTTTCCCAGCTGCTTGACGCCACGGCGGAGAAGTACGCCGCCGGCGAGTGGTCGGCCATCCATGCGGCGCTGGTGGAGAAGGCCCGCGCCGGGGATGTGGAGGCCATCAGGATGTACCGCGAGATGCAGCAGAGCGGCGGCAGCGACAAGGTGGTGATCGTGGATGACCTCTAAGGACACGCAGACGATCCGCCTAAAGGACGTGATCGGCCCGGCGTTTTACGAAACCCACCGGCAGATCAACAAGGGCCTCATCGATGAGGCAGTCGAAAAAGGTGGACGTGCCAGCCTGAAAAGCTCCTATGTGAGCGTGGAGGTGATCCTGCAACTGCTCCGTCACCCGGACTGCCACGCGCTGGTCTGCCGCCAGGTGGCCGACACGCTGCGGGACAGCGTGTACGCGCAGATCCTGTGGGCCATCGACAAGCTGGGGCTGACAAGCGAATTCAAGTGTACCCAAAGCCCTCTGCAATGCACCTACCTGCCCACCGGGCAACGCATTTTGTTCCGCGGCCTGGACGACACGCAGAAGATCAAGTCCATCAAGCTGCCGTTCGGCTACATCGGTGTGCTGTGGTTTGAGGAAGCGGACCAGATCAAGGGCGGCGAGGACGCGGTGCGAAACGTCCAGCAGTCCGCGCTGCGCGGCGGCGAATTCGGCCTGACCTTTATCAGCTTCAACCCGCCCGCTGCCGCGCGGAACTGGGCCAACAAATACGCGCTGGCCCAGCGCCCCGGCAAGCGGGTCCACCACAGCAGCTACCTGGAGGCCCCGCCCGAATGGCTGGGGCCTAAATTTCTGGCCCAGGCCGAGTACATCAAAGAGACCAGGCCCACCAAGTACCGCCATGAGTACCTGGGCGAGGCTGTGGGCAACGGCACCCAGGTTTTTGACAACATCCGACTGGAGGAGCTGAGTAACAAGCGTATCCGCAGCTTCGGGGATGCGCTGAATGGCGTGGACTGGGGCTGGTACCCGGACCCCTGGGCGTTCAACCGCTGCTGGTATGATGCCGGACGGCGAACGCTGTACATCTTTGATGAACTGACCAGGCTGAAAATCAACAACCAGGAGACCGCCAGGCTGGTGCTGGGGCGGATCGAACGCTGGGAGACAGTGACCGCCGACAGCGCCGAGATGAAGAGCTGCGGCGACTATCGAGACGCCGGTATCCGCTGCCGCGAGGCGGTCAAGGGTCCCGGCAGCGTGCGGGAATCCATGAAATGGCTGCAGGGCCTGACGGCTATCGTCATCGACCCCAAGCGATGCCCCGACACCGCCAAGGAATTCACCGAATATGAATACGAGACCGGAAAGGACGGCGAGGTGCTGCCTGGATATGTGGACGCCGACAACCACCACATCGACGCAGTGCGCTACGCCACCAACCGGCTGTGGCTGAGGAGGGGCACCTGATGAAGCTAAAGCACTGGTTTATCGAGACGTTCCTGGCGCCGTTTGCCCAGGCGGCATTGAGAGAGGAGAACCGGGAATTGCGGGAGGAGCTGGCACAGCTGCAGATTCAGCTGTGCCGCCGCACAGACCCGTTTCTCTGGATGGAGCATGAGCACGGCGAAGATCTGTGACGCGGGAGTGGGTACCATGAATCAATTCAAAAAGTGGCTGGTGGAGAACTTCCTCCCGCGGTATGCGAAGGAAAGCCTGATCGAAGAAAATGACCGGCTGAGGCAGGAATTGCAGGAGGCCCGGCGACAAGCTGATGAGATTCAGCAGTATGCAGCCGGGATGGAGTACGCCCTGCGCCACATGCCGGGTGTGGTGGTGCACAACCATGAAAGTAAAAATCGCGATCCCTGATTGCAGGGGCTGTCCCTGGCAAAACGGCAGCGACATTTGTCTGCTGCCGCGGTGTTTCAGGCGCTTGATGGAAGAAATGAAGATCGGAGGTGAGAGCGATGGGCGCGTTTCTGCGGGCGCTGGCCAACAGCGGCGCGAGTAATATCCAGGAAGCCCTGGGGCTGCCGGACATTACCAGTACAGAGATGCAGGACGCCATTGATACATGGTTTGCGGACTGGTTCGCCCGTGCCCCGTCCAAGGAGCTGGGTGAGGACCCCTGCCAGCGCCTGCCCTATGCCATCGTGAACAAGCTGTGCAAGGCGACCTTTGCCGAGTATGACAGTGGCCTACACGATACCGAGACGCCCAAACTGCAATGGATGGACGGCGTCCGCACCGCCTGCGATAAGGTCCGGCGGCTGGCCATGCAGTGGGCCATGGTGGGCGGTGAGGCATTTTTGAAGCCCGTCATCCTGCAAAACGGCGGACTGAGCTGGCAGGTGATCCGGCGGGATCACTGGAGCGTGCTGGGCAAGCTGCCGGACGGGCAGATCACCGACATGGCGACCTGCGAAAAATCGGTCATTGCCGACCGGGAGTATTACACGCTGGTGGAGCGGCGCACGGCGGGGCCGGACGGCCGCCTGACCGTCCGCAACCGGCTGTATCTGTCCAGCAGCGCCAACACGCTGGGGCATCGGGTGCCGCTGCAGAGCCTGGCGCAGTATGAGAATCTGCAGCCCGAATACACCTACGTCACTCCCATCGATGGCGTGGGGCTCGTACATATTAAAATGCCCTTTGCCAATACGGTGGATGGTTCCACCGACGGCGTGTCTGTCTATGACCCGGCGCTGGGCCTGATCCACAACATCAACGCGAACGAATACCAGCTCGACCGGGAGTTTGAGCTGGGGCGGATGCGGATCGCGGTCAGCGCGGATCTGCTGCAGACAACGGGCGCAGACGGCTTGCACTGCAAACGGCTGCGGGATGACCTGTTTGTTGGCCTGGACGGGAGTGAAGCGAACCTTGGCGTCACAGCGTTCGCGCCCTCCCTGCGCCATGAAAGCTACGAGACACGCCGCCAGGGGTACCTGAAGGCCGTGGAAAACCTGCTGGGGATCAAGCGCGGCATTTTAAGCGACGCCGAGGCCGTGAGCAAGACGGCGACCGAGATCAATTCCAGCGCCGGGGATTACAGCCTCAGCATCATCGACTTCCAGACCTTGTGGTACGACGCGTTACAGGATGCGCTGCGCCTGGCCGACCAGATCGGCCGCGCTTACAATCTGTGCGGCAGTGAAGCCTGGGACCCGGAGATGCTGACCGTGACCTGGGGCAACGGCGTCTTGTATGACGCTGACGCGGAATGGACCGAGCGCAAAGAGATGGTGCAGATGGGCCTGCTGAAGCCGGAGCTGGCGCTGGCTTGGAAATATGACCTGCCCGCCGAGACTGAGGCCGACCTGGCCTTCATCCGGCAGAAATATATGCCGGAGCTGGCGGATCTGGAAAGGTAAGGTGCAGCCATGTGTGACGGACTCGTTATTGACCTGACCGGCGTATCGTTCCAGGAACATGCGCCGGTCAATTACCGGGAGGAACTCAATATCACTACGGGCGTCATCCGTGCAAAGGTGGTGGATACCAATGACCAGCGCCCAACGCGACGGGCTGAAGGACGCCGTTCTCGCCCTGACCGAGCCCATGATCGACGACCTGGTCAAAGACATCAGCCGCCGTATCAAGGGCGCCGGCGCCATCACCGAGACCGCTGAATATCAGATCTACCGCGCCCAGGCATTGGGCGCCAGCAAAAAAGAGGTCGAACGGCGGGTCGCGGAGCAGCTGAAGCTGCAGGAGGAAGTTATCAGCAGCCTGTTTGAGTATGTCCTGGACAAAAGCCTGGCGTATGAGGATAACGGCAGCCTGCAGCAGATGGCCGACGCCTATGCCGAGATGACCAAGAGCAAAACGGCTGAGATGCTGCAGAACCTGTGGGGAACGGCACCGGACGGCCAGGTGCTTCCGCTGCAGGATGCATACGCCAGGGCGCTGGATTTTGCCTTCCGGGAGACGGCGACGGGCGTGCTGGACATGGAAACGGCGATCCGCCGTGCCGTGATGCCGCTGGCCAAGCGCGGCCTGCGCACCATAGAGCAGAAATCCGGCCGGAGCATCGGCATTGAGTACGCCTGCCGGCGGTACATCATGGACCAGCTTGGCGCGCTGGACGATGAAGTCCAGAAAGCCAACCATGACAGGCTGGGGTGTGACGGCTGGGAGATCAGCGCCCACGCGGCCTGCGCGCCAGACCATGAGCCGATCCAGGGCCGCCAGTACAGTGATGCGGAGTATGAGCAACTGAACAACAGCCTGCAACGGCGTATCGGGCACCTGAACTGCGGCCATACGGCCAGCCCAATTATTCTGGGCGTGAACGCGCCGCAGTACACCGAGGCTGAGCTGAAGCAGTTTGCCGAGGACAATGAGAGGGGTATCACCTACAACGGCAAGCATTACACGCTGTACCAGGCCGGGCAGGAGCAGGCCACCATGGAAAACGCCATCCGCAACCTGCGCCGGCAGATTTTGGCCGATGAAGAGACCAAAAGCCCAGACCTGCAAAAGCACCAGATCCGGCTGCGGGTGCTGCAGAGCGAGTACACCAAATTCTGCAAGGCGGCGAATCTGCCGACCCGAAACGAGCGGCTGCAGGTGGCCGGTTTCGGCCGCAGTCAGGCCAGCAAGGCTGTGTGGACGTACCGGCGCAGCAAGGTGTCAGACGTACAGATCCAGGGGCATACGCTGTACAGCGTCACGGAGGAGCGGATCAACGCAGTCCCCGCCCCGTCTTTCCGTGGACTGACCAATAAGGCCAACGGAAAGGCCCAGGGATATGCGCGTGAACTGCTGCGTAAAGTCCAGAATAAGGCTCTGGGTACGGAGGCCATTGTGGACTTTACGGCAGACGGTTATGTGCGGTACAGCGTTGGGGCAAGCGGGAAAATGCAGGTGGCATCCCCGGAGCTTTCGGTGCCCTACTACTCTTTACATAACCACGCCAGCAATGATATACTGAGTCCAGAGGATGTCCAGCGGCTTATCAAGTACCCGAACATGAAAGGCGTTGGGGCCGTGGGACACGCCGGTGCCTTGTATACCTGTGAGAAGGTGTACGGGTATAACTTGGAACGGGCACGCAATTGGTTCAAATCACTTAAGCAAAAATACCCGCTGTACAAGGGAAACACTGATGATTTGGAAGAGGCTTTGGCCCAGCGTGTTGCGTTTGCCGAGGAACTGCGAAGGGACGGTGTGAAGTATGGGCTCATATTTTCAGGATAATCCGCCAACGGCGGAAGAACTTGCCGAGTGGCGGAAAGACCTTGCCGCTGCGTGGCCTTATACAGAGGACGACCCGGAACCGTTGTATTTTGACTGGATTCCCGATCCCGCCCGCAGTGATGCGACCGATGCCATGTATTTGCTGAAAGCATCTGGCAACTGGACCGAGGCGGACGAGCGGATCGCTTTTGATCCCAGCAAACCGCCGCCCAGGCCGCTGGAGGAGCTGGAGGCGGAACACGATGCCCGTATCAAACGCTGGCAGGAAGGCGCAAAGCCTTTGTAAAGCGTTTTCAAGACAGTAAATTACCAGTCGTGAGATGCTGAACTTTATGATTTTATAGAGGGGCTGTTCAAATGACAAAAGAAGAAGCTATGCAGACAACAGATGACAAAATGTTGTTTGAAGCAATGAAAGCCGACCCTGCACTTCTTCAGGATAGCGAAGTGCGCAGCCATTTTAATAAAATCACTTATGAAAATTTCGTGGCATCCATCGAGAAATCCGGCCAAAAGTATGACCCCGATATCCACTACGACTTCCGAAAAAAGGACCCGTAAACACGTTTCAAACACCGTTTGCACCGCATTTAAGCGGTGCTTTTTTGATGCCTAGATTTCCCCTCAGGAGGCCATGACCATGATATTTCGCCCGCATCCGCCGCCCCGGCCGGTAAAGCGACGCCGGCACCGGCCCCGCGACAAACTGAATCACCGGAACCCCCGCCCCTCTTATGAAGGGGCGTTTGTTGTATCCGAAACCAACACACAACCACAAGGAGGAGCTTATGCTCGAATGGCTGAAAGACATCCTCGGCGATGGCTACACCGAGGAGATTGACAAACAGGTCAGCAATGAGATCGGCAAGGCGTATGCGCCGCGCGCCGACCTCGACAGCGCGAACGAGGCCAAGGCGGCCGCTGAAGCGCAGCTGGCCGATGCCAACAAGACCATCGCCGGCTACAAGGATATGGACATCGACGCGATCCGCCAGTCCGCCGCCGACTGGCAGACCAAGGCGGAGCAGGCGCAGAAGGATGCCGATGCCCGCGTGGCCGCCGTGCAGTTTGACGCGCGGCTGGACGGCGCCATCGGCAAGCGGCGCGGCCGCAGCCCCAAGGCCATCAAGGCGCTGCTGGATATGGACGCCCTGCGCGGCAGCAAGAACCAGGACCAGGACATCGACGCCGCCCTGGATGCGCTGCAGAAGGACAGCGGGTATCTGTTTGAGCCGGTGGAGACCCCGCCGCCCTATGCGGCCGGGACAGGCACCGCTGCTGTCCGCCAGACCACCAACCGCGATGTGGCCATGCGCCGTGCGATGGGCCTGCCTGACAAGGCGGCCGATCAGAAATAAGGAGGAAAAAACCTATGGCAAATGCAATCGAACTGGCAAAGAGCTATGTGCCGCTGCTGGATGAGGTCTATGCCCGCGAGGTGCTGACTAGCGACCTGGACGGCGCGCCGGAGCTGGTGCAGCAGGGCGCCAACGCCAACGAGCTGATCATCCCCATGATGGACATGCAGGGCCTGGCCGACTACAGCCGTAACAGCGGCTATGTGCAGGGCGATGTGACCCTGAAAAACGAGACAGTCAAGTGCAACTTCGACCGCGGCCGCATGTTCTGGGTCGATTCCATGGACGACCTGGAGACGGCGGGCATCGCCTTCGGCCGCCTGGCGGCGGAGTTCATCCGCACGAAGGTCGGCCCGGAGATCGACGCCTTCCGGTTTGCGACCTACTGCTCCAAGACCGGCATCGGCAAGAAGGAGGAGACCCTGGCCGATGGCGCGGCCGTGGTTGCTGCGCTGCGCGCCGCCACCACCGCCATGGATGAGGATGAGGTCTCGGAAGGCGACCGGTACCTGTACATCACGCCTACGCTGTACGGCATGATCTCGGACCTGGACACCACCAAGAGCCGCGAGATCCTGACCGGCTTCGCAAAAATCGTCAAGGTGCCGCAGAAGCGGTTCCATACGGCCATCGACCAGCTCTCCGGCGGCACCGGCGAGGAAGCTGGCGGTTACAAGAAGGCGGACGGTGCGTCCGACCTGAACTTCGTCATCGTGCACAAGCCCGCTGTCATCCAGTACCACAAGCACGCCGCGCCCAAGATCGTGACCCCGGATGCCAACCAGGACGGCGACGCCTACAAGTACGGCTACCGCCTGGTCAGCATCGCGGACCTCTACGCCAACAAGCTGGCCGGCGTGTACGCCAGCTACAAACCCGTGGCAGGAGGCTGATCCGGATGAAACGTGTAGGCTTTATCCCTGATCCGACACCCCTGGCTACGGTTCCCGCTGGCGCCAGCCAGGAAGGCCGGCCGCAGGCTGGCACCGTGGATGCGGACATCAGCACCATCGCAGAGCCGGACGCCGAACCCGCTGCCACGGCCGAAAGCGAACCCGCTGCCGAGCCTGACAAAAAGCCGGCCGGCAGGAAGCCCCGCCGCAAGGCGGATGAGGGCTGACGCATGACGAACTACAGCTTTTATACCGTCGAGTATGGCGGATCTTCGATCCCGCAGGACGCCTGGACAGATGTACAGCGGGACGCCGGCACCAAGGTTGCGCGGTATGAGCGGATCTACACGGTGACCTGGATCGAGCCGAGCAGCCGGGACATGGCGGTGTGCGCGATCGCCGACGCCATGTACGCTTTCGAGCGTCTGCAGGCCGAGGGCGGCGCGATCCAGAGCGCCAGCGTGGGCAGTGTGAGCGAGAGCCGGGCCGCGGTGAGCGCCCCGGATACGTCGCCCGCGGCGCAGGAACAGGAGTTTTACCGCTGCCTGTGCCTGTATGCCGATGTGTACAGGGGGTGCGGCTGAATGCTGAGATATCATGCAACGGGGCCGCCTCTGACGTACCCGCACTGCGACAGGACCGTGACGGTGTACCATACAGTGTTAAACCCGTTTTCCTGCCGCCGGACTGTGCTGCAGGGCGTGTACTACGAAACGCGCCGCAGCAAGACCGTGAACGAGGACGGCGCCAGGCGCAGCAGCGAGTATCTGCTGATCATCCCGCAGAAAACGGCGGCGCGGGTCATGCCCGGCGAAGCCGACGACGTGGCTGGCACTTATGTGCTGATGGCAGGCGACCGCGTGGTTGCCGGCGTCGGGCCGGAAATCGCCACGCGGGAGGAGTGGAGCAAGCTCCTGCCGAACGTCTATGACGTTGTCACCGTCAACTGGGTGGAACAGAAGTTCTGGCACGGGGAGCCGTGTCACGTGGAGGCGGGGGCCTGAGATGGACGTTGACGTGAAAATCAAGTTGCCCACAGGAAAGCAAATCATCGACCAGCTGGGACTGGGCGAAAAAGGTGAAGCGCAGATGTTCCACACGGCCAACGTGCTGCGCCGTATCCAGCGGTACATGCCATACCGAAGCGGCGCCACCATCAAGCTAACCATTGCGCAGACTGATATTCGTGTCCCGGAGATCGTAACGCAGGCCCCGCATGCGGTGTATATCTACAAAGGGTTGTCCCGCAGCGGGAACCCGCTGAACTACACCCGCACCAAGAACCCCATGGCAGGGCCATACTGGGATGAGACGGTCGTTGCTTTCGAAGGGGCGGCCATGACCGCCGACCTGCAGCGATATTTGGACAGGAGGGCAAAATAATGCAGGATACCGAAACCAGAACGGACCTTCAGCGCCTGATCGACTGGCTGAAGACCTACACGGGGTATAACATCCTGGGCAATTTCCAGGTGGACTACACCGACCAGATCCCCTCCAACGGCGCTGTGTTCCCGCAGGGTCTGCAGGAGGTAGAGCGAACTGAGACCATCCTGGGTGATGTCACGCTGACCAACCAGTACAATTTTGGCCTGTACTTCACCTTCGAAAAATCTGCGGAGGATGATGTGGCGGCCAAGATCAACGCCGATTGGCTGATGGGCTTTCAGCGTTGGGTGCAGGAGCAGAATGCCCGCAGGCTCGTACCGAATTTCGGCAACACCCAGACGTCGGCGCGGGCCAGTGCCCAGAACGGGCAGTTGTTCAGCGTTGATGGCTGCGGCACGGCGATCTACATGGTAACGCTCTCGGTCACGTTTGAGCAGTTTTATCCCGATGAATTCAAGTGAAGAAATGAGGTGAAAGCCAATGGCAAAGATCGAACGCAAATACATGGCGCATTTTCTGAACGCGAGTTTCGGCCAGGCGGCTGGAACGGCTTCGTATGAGCGTCTCGGCCAGGACCTGGAAGAGTACAGCGCCGAGATGAACGCCCAGGTCGATACCACCAACAACATCCTCGGCCAGAAGAGCATCAAGATCTCCAGCTACGACAAGTCCGGCTCGGTGGAGCCGTACTACGCCGACAAGGACAGCCCGCTGTTTGAGAAATTGCAGGAGATCATCGACGGCGACCTGCTGCTGGATGACCTGAAGACCGACATTGTGGAAGTCCACCTGTGGGAAACAGAACAGTCCGGGGCCTTCCCCGCGGTGAAGGAAGAGTGCTACATCGAGATCACCAGCTACGGCGGCGATACGACCGGCTACCAGATCCCCTTCAACGTGCACTACACCGGTGTGAAGACCAAGGGGACCTTCAACGTGCAGACCAAGACGTTCACCGCTGCGGATTCCGGCGGCGGCAGCTGACCCGGATTTGATCCAGTTATGACAAGATGCGCCTTTGCGGTAAGCAGGGGCGCATTTGTGATGCCTGGATCAGGCATTATCACTCTGAACAGGGAGGAAATATCCATGGTCAAACTGAACATTGATACCGGCGTAGAGGAATTCGAGATCAACGGCGGCGAGGCGGCCGGGGGCGGCGTTTTGCGTTTCAACCCGTCCGACCCGAACGTGTATAACCGCTTTTTTGAGGCGCGGGACCGCCTGATCGAGATGGATCAGGAAATCGGTGAGCGCCAGCAGGCGCTGCGTGATGAGACGGCAAGCGATGAGGATAAGGCCGCGGCATTCCTGAAGGTGCTGCGGGAATATGACGTCAAAATCAAATCGCTGCTGTCCGAGGTGTTCGGCCCGGAAAACGATTTTGACCGCATTCTGGGCGGGGTGAACCTGGCGGCGGCCGCCACCAATGGCGAGCGGGTCGTGACGAACCTGCTGGCGGCGCTGACCCCCATCATCGAAGCCGGCGCCAAGCGCGGCATTGAAGATAAGGCCAGCAGCGCCGTTGCCAAGGCGGCTGCCAACCGCGCCCAGCGCCGTGCGGCAGCCAAGGCTGCGAAGTGAACGGCTGGGATCTGCCGGAAGTGGTGACGGTGGACGGGACGCCGTACCGTGTGAACACCGACTTCCGGGATGTGCTGGATATCATCGACCACCTGACCGACCCGAATGACAGCGAGATGGAGCGGTGGTACATCGCCATGGCGCTGTTCTATGAAGATTTTGCCAGTATACCGGAAGGCGACTACAGCGAAGCGATGACAAAACTGGCGGAGTTCATCGAAGGCGGGCAGCTGCCGCCCCAGAATCGGAAACCGCCGCGCCGGCTGATGGATTGGCAGCAGGATGCCTCGATGATCGCGTCCGGGGTCAACAAGGTGGCCGGGTGCGACGTGCGCAGCCTGCCGTACCTGCACTGGTTCACTTTCCTGGGCTATTTTTCCGCCGTTGGGGAGGGACCGCTCTCGACTGTGGTCAGCATCCGAAATAAGCTGCAGAATCACAAACCGCTGGATAAGTGGGAACGGGAATATTACCGCGACCACAGATCCGAGGTCGATCTGCGGGAGCGGCTGAGCGACGCCGAACTGGCCGAAAAACGGCGGCTGGAGGAGCTGCTCGACGGCCGGAAATAAACACTGTATAAGCACTGATTAAGCACTGCATAAAGGGGCGATGAATTTGTCTGTAAGCGGAAGCGTGCGCATCAATACCCGGCTGGACAACAGCCAGCTGATGAAGGATTGCCGCGCTTTGAAAACTGTGGTGACCGAAGTGGCCAACGCAGTCAAACGCGCCTTCCATGGCCGGGAGATCCAGGCTTTGGAACAGCAGATGGAAGCCACCCGCGAAGCAATGTCCCCTATTGTGCAGGAGCTGACCGAGATTGAGAACCGTGCGTCTGCAGCCGGGAAAAATTCTGCGCGGGATTTCCAGAAAGCGCAGGCCGAGGCCGGCAAGCTGCAGCAGCAGTATGACGCCCTGCTGAACAAGATCTCCGAGTATGAGGCAAAGGCACGCGCTCCCTTTGATGCGCAGCTCGTGACCTACAAGCCGACCCAGACGGACCTGGCAAACAATGCTGCGGTTGAGCAGCAGTATGCGGCCGCTATGGCCAGTGACCAGGTCTATCAGAAGATGATCGCCGACGCGGAGCAGCTGCGCGCCAAACAGTACCAGGTCAACCAGACGGTACAGCAGATGAAGCAGGCTGCGGATGACGCTGGCGGCACCAGCAGCGCCAGATATACGGAGCTGCAGGGCGAACTGGAGGCACTGCGCGGCCGGACACAGGACTTGAATGATCAGCTGCGCAATCTGGGTGTGACCGGGAACAACACCGGCGGCATGATCGCTGCGGCAATCGGAGGCGCGGCGTCCAGAGCGTTCTCCACTCTGCAGAAGGGCGCCAGGTCTGTGCTGAAGACCTTCGGAACACTGGTCAAGTCGGGGATCGGCAAGATCACCAGCAGCCTGGCACAGAGCGGTAAAGGCTTACAGACCTTCCTGAACCGCCTGGGAAGCATTGCGGCCGGGGCACTGGTATTCAATGTGATCAGTGCCGGTCTGCGTAACATGACCAATTACATGGGGCAGGCGCTGCTGTCTTCGGCATCGCTCCGCACCGCGCTCGGAAACCTGAGCGGCGCAGCGCAGACCGCTGCAGCCCCGCTGATCCAGGTCCTGACCCCGGCGCTGACGGCGCTGGCCAGCGCGGCGGCAACCGTGTTCGGTTACATTGCGCAGCTGGTTTCTTTCCTGACCGGCACAACGGTTTCTGCCGCATCGGATGCGGCTGCCGGTGTCGCCGGCGTGGGCAGCGCCGCGGAAGAAACCGCCCAGCAGGTCAAGGATGCAAGCAAGAGCCTTGCCGGTTTTGATGAGTTGGAACGGCTGAGCGAACCGCAGCAGGATACCGGCTCCGGCGGCGGGGGCGGTGCCGGAGCCAGCCAGATCGTGCCGAACTATGATTTCCAGGGGAAAAGCCCGTTCCTTGACAGCATCCTGGATGCCATCAAGGCCGGCGATTGGTATCAGGTGGGCGAGCTGGTGGCGCAGAAGCTCAACGAGGGCATGGCGGCCATCGACTGGGGGCCGATCGACGCCACCGCGATCCGGTGGGCCACCAACCTGTACAATGGGCTGAACGGTGCTGTGCAGAACCTGGACTGGGGGCTGCTGGGCAGCACAATAGGTAATGGACTGAATACCGTCCTGCACTTCATCGATACATTTTTCCAGGGCTTTGACTGGGTGACTCTTGGAGCGGGCATTGGTACGGGGCTGAACGGCCTGTTTGCAACCATCGACTGGGCGGCTCTCGGCCGGGTCCTGAGCGACAAGTTTATGGCCCTTCTGCAGACGCTGCACGGATTTGTGCAGACGTTTGACTGGGCCGCCTTGGGGCTGGATGTGGCAGCCATGCTCAGCGCGGCGCTTGCCAATATCGACTGGGTGCAGGCCGCAGGCGACCTGGGAACGCTTGCCATCGGGATTTTGACGGCCATCAATACCGCCCTTTCTCAGGCTGACTGGAGTTCGGTGGGCCAGACCATTATGGGAATGTTCGCGGCCATTGACTGGCTGGGGCTGATCCAGCAGCTTGTCGAGCTGCTGGCCAACACCTGGCCTCTTGTCCTGACCGCGGTTCTGATCCCGGCACTGAGCGCCTGGATCACGGGAACGCTGCTGCCTGCCATCGGCGCGTGGATCACAGAGGTCGCAATCCCTGCCATTTTAGGATGGCTGGGCAGCATTGTTGCCTCTATTGTTTCTACCATCGGCCTCTGGCCTGCCCTCCTAATTGCGGCAATTGTTGCGCTATTCGCCGCTTTGGTTGCGGTCATCGTTTCTAACTGGGAGGACATCTGCGACTGGTTCTCCGGAAAATGGGATGATTTTGTTGCCGGATGGAACGACTTCTGGGACAGTGTGGCTTTCTGTGCGCAGGAATGGTGGAAGAGCGTTACAACAGAGTGGACAAACTTCTGGAACGGGATCGTTGATAAATTCAACGCTTTGAAATCGGGTCTGAGCCAGGCATGGGACGCCTTTTGGACTGGTCTGAGTGATCGGGTCGGGGATATCTGGAACGGTATCGTCAACACGGTAAAAGGTGCTGTCAATTCGCTGATCGGCTTCATCAATGGTATGATCTCTGCCGTTGTGGGCGGCCTGAACAGCGCCATCGATGCGCTGAATTCACTGTCGGTGGATATCCCGGACTGGGTGCCGGTTGTGGGTGGCAATCGCCTGGGATTCAGCATCGGGCACGTCACTGCGCCGCAGATTCCCTACCTGGCGCAGGGCGCGGTTATTCCGGCGAACCGGGAGTTCCTGGCTGTACTGGGTGACCAGAGCCACGGCACCAACGTGGAAGCTCCGCTGGACACCATCAAGCAGGCTG